>Ga0209477_1000634_pt1 | contig 21838 bp, 18 predicted proteins | sample KloWWTupernatant_FD_187180 | JGI IMG/M metagenome (GOLD analysis project Ga0209477, IMG submission 187180) | Active sludge microbial communities from Klosterneuburg, Austria, studying microevolution and ecology of nitrifiers - Klosterneuburg... | ecosystem: Engineered > WWTP > Aerobic digester >... | reverse complement strand
CCTCGTAGTACTCGAGGAACCAGAAACGCATGAACAGCGGCGTGAACACGGCCTCGGCCCACCCGAACCCACCGAACAGGAAGGTGCCGTCGGATGCATGCTCCGACAGGAAGTCGTCCAGTCGCCGGTACTGTCCCAGCATGTTCTCCCTGAGCGCGTCGCGGCGTCCGGGGTCCTGGTTCATCACGAACCCGTAGCCGTGGGCGACGAACTCGCCCTCCATCCTGGCCATCATGTTCTCCACCGCGCGCAGGCAGGGGTCGCGCTGAGCGACGGGCCGCTCCGGGTAGATGTCCTCGAGGTACTGCATGAGGACCAGGCTCTCCTTGAGCACGCGGCCGTCCGCGGTCTCGAGGATCGGCAGTGCGGTCGTGCCGCGCGTCTTCTCCAGCAGCGAGGCGGGCCGCGGGCGCGTGATGTCGACGACGACGAAATCGACGTCGCCTCGACGGCCCTTCAGCGCCAGCAGGATCTCGAGGCGCTGGCAGAACGGGCACACCGGGATGTGGTGAACGGTCGGCTTGTTCACGGCCGCAGTGTAGCGGCCTCGCCGCGCGCGATGCAGCGGCGGTGCCGCTCGTCGACCCGGTTCGCGAACCACCCGGTGGTCAGCTGGCGCGTGATCTTGGGCCCCTTCAGCGCAATCCGCGGGATCACCGCGCGCGGCACCGGCCGGTGCTCGAGCCGGTCGGCCAGCTCGAAGACCCGCGCGTAGAGCGCGCTGCGCTCGAAAGCGGCGTCCTCGCCCTGCTCGAGCGCCTGGCGGATCGACGCATCGCCGATGCCCAGCCGCTGGCCGAGCGCACGCACTGCGAACTCGGTGCTCCCGGGCGCCGCGTCGCCGCCGTCGTGGCGGACCAGGTCGCCGTCGAGCTCGAGCGGAATTCCCGACAACAGGCTCACCGCGCTCTGGAACGCCGCGTTGCGACTCGCGTAGCGCCCCGCGTTGAAGTCGGCGAAGCGGTACAGGTGGCGGTCGTACGACGCCGGGTAGTCGAGCAGGTGCGCAATGCCGAAGTACAGCCCGCCGCGCCGCGTGAACACCTCGTCGCGGACGGTGCCGGACATCGGGTACGGGTAGCGGCGCTGCTTCGCGTGTCGCTCGGCGAACGCGATGCCCACCTGCATCGGGCCGCCGGTGCGCACCGGGTTCCAGCCCGCGAACAGGCGCCGGCCCATCGGCACCATGCCGATGAAGTCCTCGTAGATCGCGCTGAGCTCCTTCTCGGTCCTGACCGCGTCGAGTCGCTCGGCATAGGTCCGGCCGTCGGGCGAACCGATCTGCAGCGCGGCGCGCACCGCGAACGCAGGTACGCCCACGCGCGTGGCCCGGCGGTCGATCTCCTCGCGCGCGATCTTCGGCAGGTTGGGGACCGACGGGTCGGCGCGATAGCTCGACTCCTGCTCGGTGATGGCGAGCGCGGCGCAGAGGTTGGGCAGCGTCGGCACGACGTCGAGCGCCGCGAAGGCCGCCTGGTAGTCGGCGGCCCAGCCGGCGCGGTCGGACAGGTTCGAGGGCAGCAGCGCCACGATTCGCGCGCGGACCTCGGCCGGGCTCGCCGGCGCTTCGTCGGGGCGGCGTTCGATCGCGCAGCCGGCGAGCGCGACGACCAGGGTTGCGGCGAACCAGGTGCGGACAGTGTGGCGTGACGACATGCGAAGGCGCGGCTGCGATCGGCTTCGGGGAGTTGCGACGTGCATCGTAATCGACCGCCGCCGCCCGCCCCTTCCGCACCTTGCACCCCTTTCTGGCCGTTTCACCCCTTCTCTTGCAGTCACACCCCTTCCTGCAGTTTCACCCCTTCGGCCCGGCCTGACGCCGGCGCCTGCACAGTCGCCCGGTCAGGCGGCCGCGCGCGCGCCCACCATCCCGAGCACCGCGTCGCGCACCGCCTCCGCGGTCGGCACCCCCGCCTGCTCGAGCACCCACGACGCTGCGGCGGGCGCGTCCGGCCCGGCCACGCGGCGCACCGGCGCCTTCAGCGCATCGAACGCGTGCTCGCTCACGATCGCCGACACCTCGGCGCCGATGCCGCACAGCCGGTTCGCTTCGTGCACGACCACCAGCCGGCCGGTCTTGCGCACCGAGCGAAGGATCGCCTTCTCGTCGAGCGGCTTGAGCGTGCGCAGGTCGAGCACTTCGGCCGACACGCCCTGCCCGGCCAGCGCTTCGGCCGCGCCCAGGCAGGCGCCGACGGTCTTGGCATACGACACCAGCGTCACGTCGCTGCCTTCGCGCAGCAGCGCCGCCTTGCCGAGCGGCACCACGTGGTCGGCCGCCTCGGGCACCTCGCCCGGCGCCATCGTCAGCGCGATGTCCATGAAGAACAGCACCGGGTTGTCGTCGCGGATCGCCGCCTTCAGCAGCCCCTTGAAGTCGGCGGCGCTCGACGGCATGACCACCTTCAGGCCCGGCGCGTGCACGAACATCGCCTCGAGGTTGTGGTTGTGTTGTCCGCCGACGGCCCAGCCGGCGCCGGTCATCGCCAGCACCACCATCGGGAACTCGAACTGGCCGCCCGACAGGTAGCGCAGCTTGCCGGCGCTGTTGACGATCGCGTCCATCGAGTAGGTCAGGAACGGCGCGAACAGCAGGTCGACCACCGGGCGCAGGCCGCTGGCGGCCGCGCCGACCGCGGTGCCGGCGATGATCGCCTCGGCCAGCGGCGTATTGCGCACGCGGTCGGTGCCGAACTCGCGCACCAGGTCGTGGCGCTTGGTGGCGACGCCCTCGCCGAACAGCATGACGCGCGCATCGCGCCGCATTTCCTCGGCCAGCGCCTGGCCGACCGCATCGTTTGCCGTGATCTGTGACATGTCGAATTCCTCGTATCGTTTTCAGGCGTAGACGTCGGTGGTCAGCTCGCGCGGGTCGGGCCAGGCCGAGCCGTTGGCGAAGGCGGCGGCCGCCTCGATCGTCGCGTCGACGCGCTGCTGGATGTGCTCGAGCTCGCCGCGGTGGGTGACGCCGGCGGCGATCAGCCGCTCCGAGGTCACGCGGATCGGGTCGCGCGCGCGGCGCGCCTCGAGTTCGGCGGCGTCGACGTAGCTCTGGTCGTCGGGCTCGAAGTGCCCGCGCAGCCGGTAGGTGTCGAGCTCGAGGAAGTACGGCCGGCCGGTCGCGCGGATCGTCGCGACCGCCTTGCGCGCGGCGGCGTGCACCGCCTCGACGTCGTTGCCGTCGACCGTCACCGACTCGACGCCGTGCGCGGCCGCCCAGGTGCGGATGTGCTCGATCGGCATGGTCTCGTCGCGGCGGACGTAGGCCTGCCACTGGTTGTTCTCGCAGACGTACAGGACCGGCAACTGCCACTGCGCCGCGAGGTTCATCGACTCGTGGAAGATGCCTTCGCAGGCCGCGCCGTCGCCGAAGAAGGTGGCCACGATGCCGCCCGACTCGCCCATGCCCATCTTCTGCGCGAGCGCGACGCCGGTGACCATCGACAGCTCGCCGCCGACGATGGTCGACGTGAGCACCACGCCGAGCTCCTTCGCGGAGATGTGCAGCGAACCGCTCTTGCCCTTGCAGTAGCCGTCGACGCGTCCGAGCACCTCGGCCATCATCCGGCCCGCGTCGGCGCCGCGCGCCAACAGGTGTCCGGCGCTGCGGTGGTTGGTCACGATGCGGTCGCGCCGCTCGAGCGCGCGCACCACGCCGACCGCGCCGGCTTCCTGGCCCACCGAGGTGCAGGTGCCGGCGGCGCCGGTCTGCGCGTTGATCGCCACGAGCTTCTGCTCGTAGGCGCGGATCGTCATCATCGTCTCGAGCATCGAGAGGCGCGGATCGGATTCGTCTGCTGGCTTCATGTCCCTTCCCTTGTGCTTCGCTCGGCGGCCGCTGCGCGCCCGCCGTGCCCGTTGTGTCGAGGACGCGACTTTGCGCCGGCGAGCCCCGTGCCACAATGGCTCGGAGGAGCCAGACCCGGAAGAGCCACGCGCGGCGGGGCGGGCTTCGCTGCCTTACCATCGCGCAAGGAACCCGGGATTTCCGCTTGCTGACCGACCACGACATCTACCTGTTCCGCGAAGGCACGCACGCGCGGCTGCACCGGCACCTCGGCTGCCATCCGGATCCAGGCGGGACGGGCGCGCACTTCGCGGTCTGGGCGCCGAACGCGCGCTCGGTCAGCGTGGTCGGCGACTGGAACGGCTGGAACGGCGACGCCGACCGGCTGCAGCCCCGCTGGGACGGCTCGGGCATCTGGGAGGGCTTCGCCGACGCGGCGCAGCGCGGCCAGGCCTACAAGTACCGGATCGTGTCGGCGAGCGGAGCGGCGGTGCCCGACAAGAGCGATCCCTTTGCGGTCTTCTGCGAGGAGCCGCCGCGAACCGCGTCGCGCGTCTGGACGCTGGACTATGAGTGGCACGACAGCGACTGGATGTCGACCCGGCGAGCGCGCAATGCCCTCGACGCGCCGATCTCGATCTACGAAGTGCACGCCGGCTCCTGGCGGCGACGCGGTGACGGCGGGCACCTGTCGTGGCGCGAACTCGCCGAGGCGCTGGTGCCGTACGTGCACGAGACCGGCTTCACGCACGTCGAGCTGATGCCTGTCACCGAGCACCCGTTCTACGGCTCGTGGGGCTACCAGACGACCGGCTATTTCGCGCCGACGGCGCGCTACGGCACGCCGCAGGACTTCATGTACCTGGTCGATCACCTGCACCGCCACGGCATCGGCGTGATCCTCGACTGGGTGCCGTCGCATTTCCCGACCGACGCGCACGGGCTTGCGTACTTCGACGGCACCCACCTGTTCGAGCACGCCGACCCGCGGCAGGGCTTTCACCCCGAGTGGAGCTCGAGCATCTTCAATTACGGCCGCCACGAGGTGTCGGCGTTCCTGCTGTCGTCGGCGCTGTTCTGGCTCGAGCGCTATCACGTCGACGGCCTGCGCGTCGACGCGGTGGCGTCGATGCTGTACCTCGACTACTCGCGCGGCAAGGGCGAATGGATCCCGAATCGATACGGCGGACGCGAGAACCTCGAAGCGGTCGCGTTCATTCGCCGGCTCAACGAAGCGGTCTACCGCGACCACCCGGACACGCTGACGATCGCCGAGGAGTCGACCGCCTGGCCGATGGTATCGCGCCCGACCGACGCCGGAGGACTGGGATTCGGAATGAAGTGGAACATGGGGTGGATGCACGACACGCTCGCCTACGCGCGCGAGGACCCGGTGCACCGCGCCCATCACCAGGACAAGCTGACGTTCTCGCTCTGGTACGCGTTCAACGAGAACTTCGTGCTGCCGCTGTCGCACGACGAGGTGGTCCACGGCAAGGGGTCGCTGATCGGCAAGATGCCCGGCGACGACTGGCAGAAGTTCGCCAACCTGCGCGCGCTGTACGGCTACATGTGGACGCATCCCGGCAAGAAGCTGTTGTTCATGGGCAGCGAATTCGGCCAGCGCCGCGAGTGGACGCACGACGGCGAACTCGAGTGGTGGGTCGCGTCGCTCCCCGGGCACGACGGCGTGAGGCGCTGGGTGTCCGACCTGAACCGCGTGTACCGCGACGAACCCGCGCTGCACCAGCTCGACTTCTCCGGCGACGGCTTCCAGTGGATCGACTGCAGCGACGCGCTCCACAGCGTCATCGCATTCCTGAGGCGGCCGCGCGCCGGCGCGCCGGCGGTGCTGGTGGCGTGCAACTTCACGCCGGTGCCGCGGACGAACTACACGCTGGGCGTCCCCGCGGCCGGCCGCTGGCGGGAGATCCTGAACAGCGACGCGAAGATCTACGGCGGCGCCGACTGGGGCAACCTCGGCGGCGTCGAAGCCGTGCCGCTGCCCAGCCACGGCCAGCCCTGCTCGCTCGCGCTGACGCTGCCGCCGCTGGCGACTGTGGTGCTCAAGGAGATCGACGGTGGCTGATCGTCCCTGGCCGGGGCGGCCCTATCCGCTGGGCGCGACCTGGGACGGCGAAGGCGTGAATTTCGCGCTCTTCGCCGGCGACGCCCTGCTGGTCGAGCTGTGCCTGTTCGACCCTGACGGTCGCAACGAGATCGAGCGCATCGTCCTCGACGAGTGCACTGACCAGGTCTGGCACTGCTACCTGCCGCAGGCGCGTCCGGGACAGGTCTACGGCTACCGGGTGCACGGGCCGTACGAGCCCGCGCTCGGCCTGCGCTTCAATCCGCACAAGCTGGTGCTCGATCCGTACGCCAGGGCCATCGCCGGTACGCTGCGCTGGCACGACGCGTTGTACGGCTACACGCGCGGCCACGAGCGGGGCGACCTGTCGTTCGACCGGCGCGACAGTGCGCCGTTCGTGCCGAAGGGGCTCGTGATCGAGACCGCCTTCAGCTGGGGCGCCGATCGCCGGCCCGACGTGCCGTGGAACGAGACCGTCATCTACGAGCTCAACGTGCGCGGGTTCACGATGCGGCACCCCGAGGTCCCGCCGCAGCTGCGCGGCACCTACGCAGCGCTCGCGCAGCAGCCGGTCATCGACCACCTGAGGCGACTCGGCGTCACCACCGTCGAGCTGATGCCGGTGCACGCCTTCGTCGACGAGCGGCCCCTCGTCGAGCGCGGCCTGCGCAACTACTGGGGGTACAACACGCTCGGCTATTTCGCGCCCGAGGCGCGCTACAGCGCGACGGGCCGCGTCGAGGAATTCAAATCGATGGTCAAGGCGCTGCATTCGGCCGGCATCGAGGTGATCATCGACGTGGTCTACAACCACACCTGCGAGGGCAACCACCTCGGACCGACCCTGGGCCTGCGCGGCATCGACAACGCCGCGTACTACCGGCTCGATCCGTCCGACCCGCGCCTGTACACCGACTTCACCGGCTGCGGCAACACGGTGAACCTGCTGCACCCGCGCACGCTGCAGCTGGTGATGGACTCGCTGCGCTACTGGGCCGACGAGATGCACGTCGATGGCTTCCGCTTCGACCTCGCGCCGGCGCTGGCGCGCGCGGCCGGCGGCATCGAGAGCTGGAACAGCCTGTTCGACGTGATCAGGCAGGATCCCGTGCTCAGCCGCGCGAAGCTCATCGCCGAACCGTGGGACGTCGGCGCGGGCGGCTACCGGGTCGGCAACTTTCCGGTCGGCTGGGCCGAGTGGAACGACCGGTATCGCGACGGCATGCGCGCGTACTGGAAGGGCGACGGCGGGCGGATCGGCGAGTTCGCGCGCCGGCTCACCGGGTCGAGCGACCTGTACGGCCGCTCGGGGCGCCGCCCGCACGCCAGCATCAACTTCATCACGTCGCACGACGGTTTCACGCTCGCCGACGTGGTGTCGTACAACGAGCGCCACAACGAAGCCAACGGCGAGAACGGCGCCGACGGCCACGATCACAACCTGTCGTGGAACTGCGGTGTCGAGGGCCCGACCGACGACCCGCAGATCCGGGCACTGCGCGCGCGCCAGCAGCGAAACCTACTCGCCACGCTGCTGCTCTCGCAGGGCGTGCCGATGCTGCTCGCGGGCGACGAGATCGGCCGCACGCAGCGCGGCAACAACAACGCCTATTGCCAGGACAACGACGTGTCGTGGGTCGACTGGACCCTCGACGCCGAGCGCGCATCGCTGCTCGCCTTCGTGCGCCGGCTGGTGCAGCTGCGACGCGAGCACCCGGCCTTCCGGCGCCGCGACTTCTTCCAGGGCCGCCCGCTGCACGGCAGCGGCGTCAAGGACATCCTGTGGCTGCGTCCGGACGGCACCGAGATGAGCGACCACGAGTGGGAGCGCGAGCACGCGCGCTGCCTCGCGGTCTACCTCGCCGGCGCCGGGCTCCAGGAGGTCGATCGGCGCGGCCGGCCGGTGCGCGACGAAGACTTCCTGATGCTGTTCAACGCGGACCACGAGGAGGAGGCGTTCGTGCTGCCCGCGCTCGACGGCGAAACCTGGCGCCGCGTCCTCGACACGGCGCGCGACGGCACCGACGCGGCCCCGGTCGCCGCCGGCGATCCGGCGCGGCCCGACGGTGAACACTATGCGGGCGGCGCCCGCTACGCGCTGCACGGCCGCTCGCTCGCGCTGCTGACCCGCCCGGCCTCGCTGCCATGAGCGGGGCGACACCCCGCGAGCGCCTGCTGTGGCTCGCCGCGGCGCACGGCGTCGAGGCCGGCTTCCACGACATCTGGGGACGCCGCCACGACGTGTCCGACGCAGGCCTGCGCGCGCTGCTCGGCGACCTCGGCGTGCCCGCCGACAGCGCCGACGATGTCGAGCTCGGCCTGGCGACGGCCCACCATCGCTACTGGCGACGGCTGGCCGAGCCGGTGGTCGCGGTCGCGGCTCCCGCGGAGACGATCGAGGTGCTGCTCAGGCTGCCGCGGCGCGGGCCCGGCGACCGGGTCGAATGGCGGCTGGCACCCGAGTCGGGCGAGGCCCGGCGAGGCGCGGCCGACATCGACGCGCTGCCGCTGAAGGAGCGTGCCGACGTCGGCGGCCTCGCGCACGAGTCGCGCACGCTCGCCATCGCCGCCGGCCTGCCGCGGGGCTACCATCGGCTGGCGCTGCGCGCCGGCGACACCGAAGCGAACGTGCTGGTGATCGTCGCGCCGGCCCACTGCTACCGGCCGCCATCGCTCGACGACGGCGCGCGCGTCTGGGGCTGGTCGGTGCAACTCTACGGCCTGCGCTCGCGGCGCAACTGGGGCGTCGGCGATTTCGGCGACCTGCTGGCGCTGATCGACGTGGCCGCGATGCGCGGCGCCAGTGCGATCGGGCTCAACCCGCTGCACGCGCGCTTCGCGAACGAACCGGGACGCGTCAGCCCGTACGCACCGTCGTCGCGGCTGTGGCTCGACGTGCTGGCGATCGACGTCGAGGCGGTCGACGAGTTCGCCGAGGCCGACGCAGTGCGCGCCCGCGTGCGCTCGCCGTCGTTTGCCGCACGGCTCGACGCGCTGCGCGCGTCCGCGCTGGTCGACTTCGAGGGCGTGTCCGACGCCAAGCACGACGTGCTGCGCGAACTCCATGCGCACTTCCGCCGCGCGCACCTCGCGCACGCGACGCCTCGCGCAGCGGAGTTCCGGGCGTTCCAGGCGCAGGCCGGCGCGGCATTGCGCCGGCACGCGACGTTCGAGGCCGAACACGAGCCGCTGCACGCGTCGTCCGCATCGATCGAGCGCATCGAGTACCACGAGTACCTGCAGTGGCACGCCGATCGCCAGCTGGCGCGCGCCGCAGCGCGCTGCGACGAGCGCGGCATGGCGATCGGCCTCTACGTCGACCTCGCGGTGTCGGTCGATCGCGCCGGTTCGGAGTGCCGGACCTTCGAAGGCTGCTACGCCGCCTCGGCGAGCGTCGGCGCCCCCCCCGACGACTTCAACCTGTCGGGACAGGACTGGGGGCTGCCGCCGCTGATCCCGGAGGCGCTGCGCGAACGCGGCCACGCGCCATTCGTGCAGGTGCTGCGCGCCAGCATGCGCCACGCCGCGGCGCTTCGCATCGACCACGTGATGGGATTGATGCGTCTGTACTGGGTGCCGCACGGCGCGACCGCGCGCGACGGCGGCTACGTCCGTTACCCGCTCGACGAGTTGCTCGCCGTCGTGGCGCTCGAAAGCCACCGCAATCGCTGCATGGTGATCGGCGAGGATCTCGGCACGGTTCCCGACGCCGTTCGCGAAGCACTCGGGCGGGCGCGCGTGCTGTCGTACCGGCTGCTGTACTTCCAGCGCGACGCGTCGGGCGACTTCATCGCACCGTCGGCGTACCCGCGCGAAGCTCTGGTGTCGATCGGCACGCACGACCTGCCGACGCTCGCCGGCTGGTGGTCCGGCCACGACCTCAGGCTGCGCGACGCGCTCGGCCTGTTCCCCGACGAGGCTTCACGTGCGCAACTCGCGCACGCACGCGAGCACGATCGCCTGCGGCTGCTGGTGGCGCTGGCACGCGATGGCCGGTTGCCGGCCGACGCCGACGTCGAAGCCCTTGCGCGCGGCCCGCTCGCGCCCGCGCTCGTCGACGCGGTGCACGCGTGGCTCGCGTCGAGCCCGGCGCTGCTGATGATGGTCCAGCCCGAGGACTGGCTCGGCGTCGTCGAGCAGTGCAACCTGCCGGGCACCGTCGACGAGCATCCGAACTGGCGCCGCAAGCTGCCGCTCGCCGTCGACGAGTTCGCGGCCGACGCAGCGAGCGAGCGTCTCGCGGCCGTGCTGGCCGCCGAGCGCGGAGACACGCGGCGCCGCTGAGCCGCCGACGTCAGGGCAACAGCAGGATCGAGCCGGTCGTCGCGCGCGCCTCCGCGGCGCGGTGCGCCGCCGCCGCCTCCTCGAGCGCGAAGCGCGCGCCGATCGACGCGCGAACGTGGCCGGCATCGATCGCAGCGAACACGTCGGCCGCGTTGGCCCGGAACGTACCGACGTCGGCATTGTGCGGAAACACCGACGGGCGGGTCAGGAACAGGCAGCCCTTCTTGTTCAGCAGGTCCGGTTCGATGGCCGGCGCCGGCCCCGACGCGCCGCCGTAGACGACGACCAGCCCGAACGGCGCGGCGCAATCGAGCGACTTCAGGAAGGTGGCGCGGCCGACCGAGTCGTACACGACGCGCGCCTTGCGCCCGCCGGTCGCCTGCAGGAACGCCTGCGGCCAGTCGTCGCGCGAATAGTCGATCGCGGCGTCGCAGCCGGCGGCGCGCGCGATCTCGCACTTGGCCGCCGAGCCGGCCGTGCCGACGACGAACGCGCCGAGCGCCTTCGCCCAGCGACACAGGATCTGCCCGACGCCGCCGGCAGCGGCGTGCACCAGCAACACGTCGCCGGACTGCACCCGATGGGTTTTCTTCAGCAGGTACTGGGCGGTCATCGCCTTGAAGAACACCGCGGCGGCGTCTTCGTCGGAAACGGCATCGGGCAACGCCACCAGCCGCTCGGCCGGCACGTTGCGGCGATCGGCGTACGCGCCGACGCCGGCGTTCATGCAGACGACGCGGTCACCGGGCCGCAGGTCGCTCACGCGCGCGCCGACCGCCTCGACCACGCCGGTCGCCTCGTGACCGAGGCCGGTCGGCAACGACAGCGGATACGCGCCGTTGCGCTGGTACACGTCGATGAAGTTGAAGCCGATCGCCGTCTGGCGCACCCGTGCCTCGCCGGCACCGGGGTCGGGCAGGTCCACCGATTCGACGCGCATGACTTCGGGCGGACCGAACTCATGGATCCTCACGGCGCGGGACGGGTTCATCGCTGGCTTCCTCCAGGCTCGGCATCGGATCATGATGATCGCATGCGCGGCGGAATATTCAGGGATCGGCGCGCGTTTACCGTGCAGGGCCGGCATGCGGCCGGCCCGTCCACCGGAGAGCACTCATGGTCAGGATGATGGTTGCCGCGGGCGCCGCCGCGCTGCTGGCGGGCTGCAGTTCGATGGGTTCGATGTACGACAGTGCGACGCAGTCCACCCCGGCGACGACGTCGGCGGGGGTGCTGGTCGGCGCGAAGGACATGACCCTGTACACCTTCGACCGCGACCCGGTGGGTTCGGGGCGCAGCGTCTGCAATGGCCCGTGCGCCACCAACTGGCCGCCGCTGTTCGCCGACGGCGGCACGGCGAAAGGCGACTGGACGATCGTTCGACGCGACGACGGCCGCACGCAGTGGGCCTACAAGGGCAAGCCGCTTTACTACTGGGCAAAGGACCAAAAGCCCGGGGACCGCACCGGCGACGGCTTCAACGGCGTCTGGCGTGTCGCACGTCCATGACAGGCTGATCTCGCTGATCCCGCGCCTGCGCCGCTACGCGCGGCTGCTGTGCGCGGATGCGGCGGCGGCCGACGACCTCGTGCAGGACACGCTCGAGCGCGCATGCGCGCGCATCGGCCAGTGGCGTCCCGGCTCGGACCTGAGGGCCTGGACCTTCACGCTGATGCACAACCTGTTCGTCAGCGAGACGCGCCGGCCGCGCTACCGCCTCGAGACGGCCGGCGACGCCGCCGACGCAGCAGCCTGCGCGGCCGACGCGGCCATCCTGCGAAGTTCCGCGGCCGACCCGGCCGCGGGATGGGTCGCGGCGATCGACCTCGAGCGCGCGCTTCGCGCGCTGCCCCAGGCGCAGCGACAGGTGCTGCTTCTGGTTGCGTTCGAAGACATGTCCTACGAACAGGTGGCGACCGTGGTCGGCGTTCCGGTCGGCACGGTGATGTCGCGCCTGTCGCGGGCTCGCGCGCACCTGCGCGAACTGCTCGATCCGGACGCGGGTGCCGCGCCGCGCGCGGCGCTCCCCGAGCCGCTCGCGGCTCCTCGGCTGAAACTCATGAAGTGACGGTGTCCCGAAGCGATGACTGCCGATCGGAACGAGATGCACGCGTGGGCCGACGCCCGGCTCGACGGCGAGCGGCTGCGCCGGTTCGAGGCCCGGCTCGACGATGACCCCGCGCTGCGCGCCGAGGCGCACGCGTGGCGCCGCCAGGCCGACGCGTTGCGCGAGCTCGGCCTGGCAACGCTCGACGAGCCGGTGCCGCAGCGGCTGATCGACGCGGCCCGGGGCCGCCGCTCGCGCGGCGCGGCACCGCGGGTCGACGACGACACGGCCACCGGCGGCGCCGGCTGGCGAGCCGCCGACCCTCGCGCCTGGCTCGCCGCGGCGACGCTCGCAGCGCTCGCGTGGTCGGTCGGCTGGCTCTCGCACGCGCACCTGGCGGCGACGGACTCGCACGTGGCGCGGACCGCGCCGCCCGCCTTCGTGCGCGACGCGGTCGCCGCGCACGTCGTCTACACGCCCGAGGTACGACACCCGGTCGAGGTCGCTGCTGCCCAGCACGATCACCTGGTGCAGTGGCTGTCGAAGCGGCTCGGCGCGCCGCTCACGGCGCCTTCGCTGGATGCGCGGGGCTGGTCGCTGGTCGGGGGCCGGCTCCTGCCCGGCACCGACGGCGCGCGCGCGCAGTTCATGTACCAGGACGCCAGCGGCGCGCGACTCACGCTGTACGTCGCCGACGCCGGCGCGCAGGCCGGCGACACCGCGTTCCGCTTCGACGGCAATGGCGGAATCGCAGCGTTCTACTGGATCGACGGTCGATTCGGCTACACGCTGTCGGCGCAGACCGATCGCGCGACGCTGCTGGCGCTCGCCGAAGAGGTCTATCGGCAACTGGCGCGGGCGTCGCCGGCGCCGGGCTGAGCGACAATGCGGGGGCGCACGGGCGGTCGTGACGACCGGCCCGCTGCCTGCCAGGAGCCGCCGCTTGCCCGATTCGTCGCCGAACAGTCCGCAACCCCCCAGGCGGGCGCTGCCGACGGCGGCGTTCGCGCCGCTGGCCGATCCGGTATTCCGGACGCTGTGGATCGTCTGGGTCACCGCCAACGCGTGCATGGCGATGAACGACGTCGCGGCGGCCTGGCTGATGACCTCGCTGACCACTTCTCCGGTCATGGTGGCGCTGGTACAGACCGCAGCGACGATGCCGGTGTTCCTGCTCGGACTGCCCAGTGGCGCGCTCGCCGACATCCTCGACCGGCGGCGCTACCTGATCGCGACGCAGTTCTGGGTCGCGGGCACCGCCTCATTGCTGGGCCTGGCGATCGTGTCGGATGCGATCAACCCGACGCTGCTTCTGGTGCTGGTGTTCGCCAACGGCATCGGCTTCGCCATGCGCTGGCCGGTGTACTCGGCGGTCGTTGCCGAGCTGGTGCCGCGCACGCAGCTGCCGGCAGCGCTGGCGCTCAACGGCCTGGCGATGAACGCGTCGCGGATCGTCGGACCGGCGCTCGCCGGCGCGCTGATCGCGAGTGTCGGCACCGCGTGGGTATTCGTCGTCAACGCCGCTTTGTCGGTCCTCGCCGGCTTGCTGGTGCTGCGCTGGAAGAGCGAGCAGAAGGCGAGCGCGCTGCCCGGCGAACGCTTCCTCGGCGCGATGCGCGTCGGCGTGCAGTACGTGCGCCAGTCGGCGGCAATGCGCGCGGTGCTGATCCGCGCGACGATCTTCTTCGCGCAATCGGCGGCGCTGATTGCATTGCTGCCGCTCGTGGCCCGGGGAATGCAGGGCGGATCAGCCGGCACCTACACGCTGCTGTTCGCCTCGCTGGGTTGCGGTGCGATCGTGTCGGTCTTCATGCTGCCGCGGCTGCGCAGCAAGCGCACGCGCGACGAGCTGATTCGCGACGGATCCCTCGTGCAGGCGGCGGCGATGGTCGCCGCGGGGTTCTCGCCGAACGTCTACGTGGCCGTGCCCGTCATGGTGGTCGCCGGCATCGCCTGGCTGACGGTGGCCAATTCGATCTCGATCTCCGCGCAGCTCGCGCTGCCGAACTGGGTGCGCGCCCGAGGCATGTCGACCTTCCAGGTCGCGCTGATGGGCGGGGCCGGCATCGGCGCGGCCTTGTGGGGACAGGTGGCTGCGCTGACCGACGTGCGCACCGCCCTCGCCGCCGCGGCAGTCTCCGGGGGACTCGCACTGTGGATGACGCGGGGCTACCGTGTCGAAGGCGTCGTCGAGGAAGACCTGACGCCGTCGGCGGCCTGGAAACTGCCGGTGACGAGCCAGCCGATCGACCCCGACGCGGGTCCGGTGATGACGACCATCGAGTACCGGATCGACCCGGCGCGCGCCGGCGAGTTCCGTCGTGTCATGGAGGAAAGCCGCAGCAGCCGTCTGCGGCAGGGCGCGCTGTCGTGGGAGCTGTTCCGCGACACCAGCGACCCCGGCCGCTTTCTCGAGTATTTCGTCGACGAGTCGTGGGTCGAGCATCTGCGGCGATTCGACCGCGTCACCGCCGCCGACGTGGCGCTGCGTGCGCGCCGCCTGGCGTTCCACCTCGGCGAACGGCCGCCGGTGGTCACGCGCTGCATCGCCGAGACGGTCGGACGCCGCTAGGGACGGGCTTGATCCGGCTCAGGGCGCGCAGTGGCAACGGCGGGCTAGAATCGTCCCGTGTCCGACCTGCGCCGCACGCGTCCCTTCGTCGTCTGGCTCGCCTGCGCGGCGATGCTGGCCGGAACCCTGACGCCGTCGATCGCGCGTGCGCTCGCTGCCGCGCAGGGGCTGCCGTTCGTCGTCGCCGAACTCTGCTCGGCAGGAGGCGGCGACCGGCGCATCGTGATCTGGAGCGGCGATCGACGGACCAGCGGATCCGGACCGTCGCGCGGCACGCCGACGCCGCGTGACGACGCGGGCGCCACACACTGTCCGGCCTGCCTCGGCGCGCCCGACCCGGCCGGCCCGCCACCCGCGAACGGCACGGCGTTCGTGCTGGCCACCACGGCAGCGGCCCCGCCTGCAGCGTCGACAGGGCTCGCCCCCGTCCGGCGCGCGTGGCTCGCCGCCAGGCCTCGCGCGCCGCCGCCGCCCGCCTGAACGCTGCGCCGTCGACGCGGATCGTCGACCGCCCGTTCCACTGCCCCGACATCCAGGCGCGCGGCCTTCCCCGACGCGCCCATGACTACTGCGGCGAGCGACGCCGAAGGAACCCGAACATGAAGCGATTGATCACAGCCTCCCTCCTCTCCCTGGCGCTCGCCGGCACCGCACTCGCGCAGGTGACGGTCTCCGATCCCTGGGTACGTGCCACGGTGGCCGCGCAGAAGGCCAGCGGCGCGTTCATGAAACTGACCGCCGACAAGGGTGCGCGCCTCGTCGAAGCGCGATCGCCGGTCGCCGGCGTCGTCGAGATCCACGAGATGGCGCTCGAGAACAACGTCATGAAGATGCGCGCGATCGCCGGTGTCGACCTGCCGGCCGGCACGCCGGTCGAGTTCAAGCCGGGCGGGTACCACGTGATGCTGATGGAACTGAAGGGGCCGCTGAACGTCGGCGATACCGTGCCGATCACGCTGGTGTTCGAAGGATCCGACAAGGCCCGCCAGTCGGTCGAGGTCAAGGCGAGCGTGCGCGCTCTGACCGCGAGCGGACACGGGTCGATGGGCAGGCACTGATCGTCTGCGACCCGCCCGCGGGCCGTCACCCGGCACCGGGCGCCCGGCGGGTTCGCCGCGACGCGGCACCCGCCTTGTATCGGCTGCGACCTCGCATTAAGATATATTGTTCATAGATCTTGAAGGCCGGCCGCCATGAAGCCCGTCCCCGTCCGCACCGTGCTCGTGCCATTGCTCGAACCGCAGCCGGCTGCGCCGGGCACGCCGCCGCACGGTTTCGCGCTGTTCCGGCTGGGTTTCCGGCCGTTCTACCTGCTGGCCTCGCTCTTCGCGGCCGTGTCGGTGCCGCTGTGGATCGCGCAGTTCGCCGGCGCGTTGCCGCCCCCGTCGGCGTACCCGGCGATGCTGTGGCACGCCCACGAGATGAGTTTCGGCTTCACGCTCGCGGTGATCGTCGGCTTCCTGCTGACCGCCGCGCGGGCCTGGACCGGCCTGCCGACGCCGTCGGGGATCCCCCTCGCGGGCCTGGCCGCGCTGTGGATCGCCGCTCGCGCGTTCAACTACTTCGGCCCCTCTCCGGCGGCCATGCTCGCCGACGCGGCGTTCCTGATCCTGCCGATGATCGCGCTCGGCCTCGTGCTCGTGAAGGCGCGCAGCCATCGCAACCTGTTCGTGCTGGTGGTGCTCACCGCCTTCCTGCTGGCGAACACGCTTTTCCACCTCGCGGTCGCTGGCCGCGTCGCGTTCGCGCCGATGGCGGCGGTGCACTTCTTCGTGTTCACGGTGATCATGCTGATCGGCGTGATCGGCGGGCGCGTGATCCCGTCGTTCACCGCAAACGCGCTACCCGGCATCCGCCAGTACCGCCGGCGCTGGCTCGACGTGCTCGCGCTCGCGGCTACCGCCGCGGCGCTGTTGCTGGTGCTGCTCGGCGCGCCCGCGGCCCCGACGGTCGCAGCCTGCGTGGCGGCCGCGGCGCTGCAGGCGGCGCGGCTGGCGGGCTGGAATCCCGTGGCGGCACGGCGCCAGGCGCTGCTGTGGATCCTGCACGTCTCGTATGCGTGGATTCCGGTCGGCCTGGTGCTGCTCGCCTGCGGCGTCGCCGGCAAGCTGCCGATCTCGGCCGGCGTACACGCGCTGACGCTGGGTGCAATCAGCGGGCTGATCATGGGAATGATCACGCGCACCGCGCTCGGCCACACGGCGCGGCCGCTGATCGCGGGGCGGATCGAAGTCGCCGCCTACCTGCTGGTGCAGGCAGCGGCGATGATCAGACTGGGCTCGTTCGCCGCGCCCGGCGCGGACTACCTGCCGTGGATCGTCGCGGCCGCGAGTGCGTGGAGCCTGGCGTTCGCGCTGTACTTCGCGAAGTACGCGCCGATGCTGGTGGCGCCCAGGCTCGACGGGCGGGACGGCTGACTCGCCGAGCGCCGGACCCGCGGGCGACTCAGGCTGCCTTGCGACGGAGCGAGGACGCGCTGTCGGCCGGAGCGTAGTCGAACTCGAGCCGGCTCAGCGCCCGTTCGAAAAGCTGGCGCTGGGCAACCGCGTGCTGCTCGAGACGACGGCCACCCCAGACGCCTGCCAGCTGGTTCGGCGAGATGCCCTGCACCTCGCTGGCACCCTGGCCCGCGGGGCGGATCGTGACCGCACACAGCATGTACAGGCCGACGCGACGATCGGCGCGCGAGGCCGCCTGCATCGTCGGACCGTGATAGGCGTACAGCGCGAGCGAAGCGGGCCTGCCGTCCTGGTCTTCGCCCTCCGGTTGCACGGAGCCGGCCACGACGAAACCCTCGCGCTCGAGTTCACGCCGCAGCAGGGAGCTGGCGCGGTCGAGGGGCAGATCGATCGTGAATCGTACGGGCAATGCTTCCACCAGTGATCTCCCTATTTCCAGAGTGCCAAATGCGTGGGAGGATCTTGCCGGCGGTGTCTTAGGCCAGTCTTAAGGCACCCGGATCGCGGCCGGACCGGCCGCGCACGTCGATCGACGCTCAGCCGAGCACGAGGTCGAAGTGCGCCGCGAGCGCGCCCGGTTCGATCCGGTCGGCGGGTTCGAATCGCGCCGTGACGCTGTCGCGCCGGCGCGGATCGCGGATCGCGTTGTAAAGCATGTCGCGCTCGTTGGCCGCTTCCCCGGCCACGTAGACCTGGGTGACCAGCTGCGTTCCGTCCGGCGCCCATACGGCGACGTGGATGTGCGGCGTACGTCCCGGGTACGGCACCGGGCGAATCGTCCGGAACGCATAGGTGCCGTCGTCGCCGGCGCGGGTGCGTCCCCGACCCTGGAAGCGCACGTCGCGCGCAGCACCGCCGCGGTCGCGCGGATGCCGGTAGCGACCGTTCGCGTCGCACTGCCAGATCTCGACGATCGCGCCGGCCATCGGGCGTCCTTCGCGATCGAGCACCCGTCCGCGAAGGTGGGCGACACGGCCGAGCGCCCGCGCGGCCTCGCCGCGCACGACCACGAGATCGTTGTCGATGTCGCCGCTCCAGTCGGTCGGATAGAACGGGCCGGTGGACTGCGGCGCCGTCGGCACCAGGGCAACGCGCGGGGACGCGGCGTGCGACGCTCTCGGCAGCACGGGTGCCGCCAACCCGGCGGCGAGGGCAGCGAGAGTCCTGCGACGCATCGACATCAGTTGCCTCCGGGCGGGCGCCAACGCCGCAGCGTCAGCGCGTTGGTGACGACGCTGACGCTCGACAAGGCCATCGCGGCTCCGGCGATCACCGGGCTCAGGTAACCGAGCGCCGCCAGCGGAATGCCGACGACGTTGTAGACGAAGGCCCAGAACAGATTCTGCCGGATCTTCGCGTAGGTGCGCCGCGACACGTCGATCGCTGCAGGGACAAGCGCCGGATCGCCCCGCATCAGCGTGATGCCGGCGGTATGCATGGCCACGTCCGTGCCGGTCGACATTGCCATCCCCACGTCGGCCGCAGCAAGCGCCGGAGCGTCGTTGACGCCGTCGCCGACCATCGCGACCACGCGGGGTCCGGTGATGCCGTCCGCGCCGGCGGCGCGCAGCGCCCTGACCGCCTCGGCCTTCTGCTCGGGCAACACCTGCGATCGCACCTCGTCGATGCCGATCTCGCGGGCCACGGCAGCCGCCGCGCCGGCGTTGTCGCCGGTCAGCAGCACGCTGCGCACCCCGAGCCGGCGCAGCGCTGCGAGCGCCCTGGCGGCGCCGGGCTTCACCGCATCGCCGAATGCCAGCAGGCCGAGCAGGCGCGGCGGCTGCCCGGCCTCGCCCGCGGGCGCCGCCGCGACGAACGAAACCGTGCGCCCCTCGGCCTGCTGCGCCGCAGACGCCCGGGCGAGTTCGCCCAGCGCCACGCCGCGCTCGGCCATCCAGCCCTCGCTGCCGATGAAGATCTCCGCGTCGCCGCCCTCCTGCCGCAGCGTCGCACTGACGCCGCGCCCCGCGACCGCCCGGATGCCCGATACCTGCGGCGCCGGCACGCTCGCCGGGGGGCTGGCATCGAAGGCCTGCTGCACCGCCTTTGCAAGCGGGTGCTCACTGCCACGTTGAACTGCTGCGGACAGCGCCAGCAGGGCCGATCGGTCGACGCCTGCAGCAGGCTCGGCGGCCAGCAGGCCGGGCTGCCCGACGGTCAGCGTCCCGGTCTTGTCGAACGCCACGACCCGGACCGCGTGGGCCAGTTCCAGCGCCTGCGCGTCCTTGATCAGGATGCCGTGTCGCGCCGCCACGCCGGTGCCGGCCATGATCGCGGTAGGCGTCGCAAGTCCGAGAGCGCACGGGCACGCGATGACCAGCACCGAGACCGCGTTCAACACGGCCTGCGGCCAGTCGCCTGCAGCCAGCCCCCAGCCGAGCAGCGTCAGCACCCCGATGCCGAGCACCACCGGCACGAACACTGCGCTGACACGGTCCACCAGCCGCTGGATCGGCGCCTTCGCCGCCTGCGCGTCCTCGACCAGCCGGATGATCCGCGCCAGCACGGTTTCGGTGCCGACCGCGACGGTGCGCACGCGCAGCAGCCCCTCGCCGTTGATCGACCCGCCGGTGACCCGGTCGCCCGGCTGCTTCGACATCGGCCGGCTCTCGCCGGTCAGCATCGACTCGTCGACGTGCGTGAGGCCGTCGACGATCGCGCCGTCGACCGGAATGCGCTCGCCCGGCCGCACGACCACCACGTCGTCGACGGCGACCTGCGCGATCGGCAATTCGATCTCGCGCCCGCCTGCGGCGACGCGGGCGGTGTCGGGACGAAGGGACTGGAGCGCGCGGATGGCCTCGACCGTTCGCCGCTTGGCCCGGGTCTCGAGCCACTTGCCGAACAGCACCAGCGTGACGACGACCGCCGAGGCCTCGAAGTAGTAGTGGGCGCCGTGCCCGTCGCCGTGCGCGAGCAGGAAGTACAGGCTCAGCCCGAACGCGGCCGACGTGCCGATCGCGACCAGCAAGTCCATGTTGCCGCTGAGCGCGCGTGCCGCCTTCCAGCCGTCGCGATAGAAGCGCGCGCCGAACACGAACTGCACCGGCGCGGCGAGCAGCAGCTGCCACCAGCCGGGCAGCATCGCGTCGACACCGAACGGCGCGACCAGCATCGGCGCGGCCAGCGGCAGCGACAGCAGCGCGGCGCCCGCCACCCACACGCCGCCGCGGTCGGCGCGTTCGGGCATCGCCGGCATCGTCGCGCCGTCGTCGGCGTGCACGCGCGCCTGGTAGCCGGCGGCCTCGACCGCCGCGATCAGCTCGCTGACGCGGACCGCGCCCGCAGCGATGCGCACGTTCGCCACTTCGGTGGCGAGGTTGACGCCGGCGTCGGCGACGCCGCCGACCTTGCGCAGGCTCTTCTCGACTCGCGTCGCGCAGGCCGCGCAGGTCATTCCACCTATGTCGAGCGCAAGCGTCGCCGCGGACGGGTCGGCCTGGGCATTGCCGTCGGCCATGTGCTACAAAGCCTCATCGATGGACCACGGGAGCAACAGTATGCCGAGCTTCGACGTTCGCGGCATGAGTTGCGGTCACTGCGTCAAGGCAGTGACCGCTTCGATCCATGAAATCGACCCGGCGGCAAAGGTCGACGTCGACCTCGCCAGCGGCCTGGTCGAGGTCGAGTCCGACCGCCCCGCGGACGAGATCGCCAAAGCGATCGTCGAGGCGGGCTACGAGGCGAAAGCGATCAGCTGATCGCCAGGCGCTTGGCTGCCGGCGCGACCTTCTTCGGCAGCGTCAGCGTGAGCACGCCGTTCTCGAATTTCGCGACGGCCTTCGACTCGTCCATCTCGGAACCCAGCGAAAAGCTGCGCGCCACTGCGCCGTAGTAACGCTCGCTGCGAAGCACGCGCTCGCCGTCCTTCTTCTCGGACTCGCGCTTGACTTCCGCGCTGATCGACACGCGATTGCCGTCGATCTGCACGTGGATGTCTTCCTTCTTCACGCCGGGCATCTCGGCCTGCACGGTGTAGGCGCCGTCGGCCTCCTTCACATCGACGCGGATTTCGAGCGCCTCGCCGCCGGCCGCCTTGACCGGCTGCAGCATGCCGCGGAACAGTTCGGGAAACACTTCGGCGAACGGGTCGTAGACGGAAAGTCGGGTCATGATCTGGCTCCCTGGATAGGTTGGGGTCGGGCCTTGCGGCCGACCGGCACTCGGTAGATGAGTGCGTCCCGGGTCAGTTTCAAGCCTGTGCCGGGCAACGCCCATGGTGCGACACGCACCAGGGCGTCGGGCTTGACCGCGCGCAAGGAACCAGAGCCGCCGCAAGGCCTGGTCGAACGCCAGGCGCGCGGCTCAGACGCGCTCGATCAGCGTCGCGATCCCCTGGCCGACGCCGATGCACATGGTGGCCACGGCGAGCCTGCCGCCGCTGCGCTGCAGCTGACTGACTGCGGTCAGCACCAGGCGCGCGCCCGACATGCCGAGCGGGTGACCGAGCGCGATCGCGCCGCCGTTCGGATTGACGTGCGGCGCGTCGTCGGGCACGCCGAGGTCGCGCAACACCGCCAGCCCCTGCGCCGCGAACGCCTCGTTGAGCTCGATCACGTCGATGTCGGCGATGCGGTGACCGGTCCTCGCCAGCAGCTTC
>Ga0209477_1000633_pt1 | contig 21895 bp, 16 predicted proteins | sample KloWWTupernatant_FD_187180 | JGI IMG/M metagenome (GOLD analysis project Ga0209477, IMG submission 187180) | Active sludge microbial communities from Klosterneuburg, Austria, studying microevolution and ecology of nitrifiers - Klosterneuburg... | ecosystem: Engineered > WWTP > Aerobic digester >... | reverse complement strand
TCATGCTGGATGCATTCAGACGCAGGAGAGATCCTTCGGCTGCGGCCTCAGGATGACAAGGTGCGGGGAGGCTGCCAACCTGACACATCATGCTAGTCGGAGCACTCAGCATGACAGAGGGCAGGGTCGGACTGCCGATCCAGCGACCTGCCGTTGGGCGTGTGTGAGAACCGAGGGGCTGGTTGCGGTCCGTAGGGACAGGCCCGGGCCTGTCCGGGCTCCGCAGAGCGCCACCCCGTGCCGATTGCCCGCCACGTCTATCGCTCAACCCAGCGGAGGCCGTGCGTGCCAGGGGAACCGATCTTCCCAGGCGGCGGCGGCGCGCAACACCGTCGCGTCGTCGTGCCAGCGGCCGACGAACTGCAGCGCAACCGGCAACCCGTCGCGGGCGAACCCACAAGGGATCGTCGCGGCCGGCTGGCCGGTGACGTTGAACGGATAGGTGAAGCCAGTCCAGCCCAGATAGGTCGTCGGCGCGCCGTCGATCGTGCCGGGCTGATCGTCGCCGGCCGCAAACGCGGTGACCGGCAGTTGTGGCGTCACCAGCAGGTCGTAGCGATCCATCAGCTTTCGCATCGCGTCGTACCAGATATTGCGCTGGACGCCGGCCGCATAGATATCTACGCCTGAGAGCGAGCGGCCATACTCGATGATCGGGATGCGCCCGGGATCGATCAGATCCCGGACCCGGTCGAAATCATCCTTGTGGACGCCGGCCTGGGCTACCGACCAGAGCGTGTCGACGATCGGCCATGGGTCGGGCAAATCGAGCTCGATCTCCTCGACATGGCAGCCGAGCTCGCCGAGCTTCGCCGCTGCCGCTGTCGTCAGCTCGCGCACCTCGGGGTCGATCGGCGCGAAGCCCAGGTCCGACGACCATGCCACGCGGAGTCCGGCGATGCCGCCCTCGCAGCCAGCGAGATAGTCCTCGGCGAGCGGCCAGGTGGCGCGATCGCGCGCGTCGGCGCCGGCGGTGACGTTCATCAGCAGCGCTGCGTCGCGGACGGTGCGCGTGATCGGCCCCACGTGAGCGAGGCTTTCCACGGAGCTCGGCGGGTAGTACGCCAGCCGGCCGAACGATGGCTTCAGCCCGAAGACTCCGCAGAAGCCGGCCGGCATCCGGATCGACCCCGCGCCGTCAGTGCCGGAGGCCAGTGGGCCCAGACCGGCTGCGACCGCCGCCGCCGCGCCGCCACTCGATCCGCCGGCCGTCCGGCCATGCTTCCACGGGTTGTGTGTCGGCCCGAAGACCCGATTGCCCGAGTCCCCCTTCCAGCCCAGCTCTGGCGTATTGGTCTTGCCCAGCATCACCGCGCCGGCCGCGTAGACTCGCTCGACGAACGGCGCGTCCTCGTCCGGCACCCAGTCGGCGTAGAGCAGCGAGCCGCGGGTTGTGCGGATGCCCTTCGTTGGCGTGATGTCCTTGATCGAGATCGGCACGCCGATCAGCGAGCCGGTCGGGTTGTTGCTCATCCAGGCTGCTTCGGCAGCCCGCGCGTCGTCCATCGCTCGCTCGGCGGTGATAGTGACGTAGGCGTTCAGCGTCGGGTTCACTCGATCGATGCGCTCCAGGATCGCTCGTGTCACCTCGACCGGTGACAGCGTTCTCGCCCGGTACGCCGTCAGCAGCTCCGTCGCCGACAGGTAGCAGAGATCAGTCGAATCCACCGCGCGCCTCCCATCATGTCGCCGTTCGTCGAATATCGTAGCACTGCATCTTGCGCTACAAGGGGATGATCTGTCCTTCGTCCGCAACGGCAAACCCACGCTCGCGCACCTCGATAGCCTCGGCGCTGTCGGGGTCGACCGCCGGGTTTGTGTGATTGAGATGGGTGAAGATGATCTGTGATTGGCCATCGCGCGCGACCGACGCCAGCCGGTCGAGCGAGTCGCGGACCGGCGGATGCGGGACACCCGGCCGGCTGAACGGCTCCCAGAAGGTGCCATCCAGCAGCGCCACATCGACGGATGCGACGACCTCGCAGACATCCTGCTCCCAGACGTCCCATGCGTCGATATCGGGAAGATACAGGACGCTCTGGTTCGGCCCGTCGATCCGATAGGCAACGGTGTCGGCCCCCCACTCGGAGCGATGCGGCACCGGCATTGGCGTGACCTGCACGCCTGGCACGACCTCGAATGTCGTGTTCAGCGCCAGCGGGGCGAGCGTGATGAACCCGTCCACAACCATCTGCCGCCACGGCTCGTTCGCCGCCAGAAGCGCGATCGTCTGCGGCGGACCGAGGACGCGGACGGCCTTGGCGGACAGCACCGACCGGTCGAGCTGCCAGAGTCCGACATAGTGGCCGGTGTGTGTGTGCGTCAGCAACACGGTCGCCGGCGGCGCGTAGCGCTTTTCAGGAAGAAAGTCAGACGCTGTCGACTGCAGCAGATGCACCTGTTCGGCAAATGCGTGCGTCGCGTCGATCAGCGCCGTCGCGTCTCCGGCGCGGATGCCGACGGCTGGCGGGAGACGACGAAACCCCGGATCGCGCCGCGCTCGCTCGCAGTTCACGCAGCGGCAGCCAGCGTGTGGCATCCCGCCATCCTGAGCTGTTCCGAGCACTACGAGCTCTGGCATTCGTTCTCCTTATGTCAAGAACCGGGCGTGGCCGAGAGCAGCCGCGCCGCAAGGTGATCGAGCGCCAGTCCGGCCGGTGCGTCGACACGAAGGTCGGCGGAGTCGTCCAGCCCGGTCTCGCCCTTGTTCAGAATTGCCAGATACGACCCAGCCTTCTTCGCGACCGCTGGCACTCGTGCGGCCGGGTTGACCAGGAGCGTTGATCCAACGACGAACATCACACCCGCCTGCTCGGCGACGGCGAATGCGACGCGCAACGCATCCGGCGGCACGGGTTCGCCAAATGAGATCGTGCCGGACTTCAGGATGCCGCCGCAATTCGGACACGGCGGCGGCTCCTGGCTACCGCTGTAGGCCTCCAGAATCTCGCGGGCGAGGTAGACATTGCCGCACTGCGAGCAACGGATCTGCCGGCTGCTGCCATGGAGCTCGATCACGCGTGCTGGATCGGAGCCGGCCGCCTGCTGAAGCCCGTCGATGTTCTGGGTCACGATAGCGAGCATCACGAACGCTCGCTCGATCCGGGCGAGCGCACGATGGCCTGCGTTCGGCTGCCGGGCCTCGACCTCATCGAGGCGCGCCGGCAGACGACGCCACCACTCACGGCGAGCCTCCGGGTTGGACATGAACTCGTCGTAGGTGAACGGCTTCTGGCTGCCGGATGTCCACAGTCCATTCGGGCCGCGGTAGTCAGGAATGCCGGACTCGGTCGAGATGCCCGCGCCCGTGAAGGCAACCAGCGGCGCATGAAAGCGGACGATCTCCGCGAGCTCGTCGATCTGCGCCGTCTGAAATGCGGTGAGTGAGTCCGTCGTCATCAGAATACCTGTCTACGGTCCGAAGCCGGTCATGATCTGAGCCTTGGCCGGCCGTCAATCGGTTGCCAGTGAGTCCGGCTCCACCGGTCTGGCCGCGCTTGCTGCCTGACTGATCGTCTCCGGCATCCGGCCGCCAAAGGCCACTACGTAAACGGCCACCGACAGCGTGCAGAAGACCGCCAACGAGATATAGGCGGGAGTGTAGCTGCCGGTCCTGGCGATGATCTGTCCGGAGAAGAACGCGGCGAAAGCGTACCCGAAGTTCCACGAGGCCGAGCGCAATCCGAACGCATGCGCCCGTGCCTGCGGGGGCACCAGCCCGCCAGCGTGCGCAGACTCCAACGGCCAGGCGACTGACCCGGAGATCTTCCGGCCGGCATACGCCAGTGACACGAGCCACGGAACTGGCAGGATGATCAGCGCCAGATGGATCGGAATGAAGAACAACCGTGTCCAGACCTGCGCTGAGATATAGCCAATGCGTTGAGCCAGCGCCGGCCCCGTCAGCGACAGAACCGTCGCCGCCAACCCCGAGATGGCGAAGATGATGCCGATCGTGCCGGCCGACGCGCCCATCTCCGTCAGCAGCACATTGTAGAACGGCTCGATCGCGCCAACACCAAGCGCGAGGAACAGGCCCAACAAGATCAGCGCGCCAACATCGCGTCGTGCCTGCCGCCGAACTCGATGCGACAGTAGCTGCGCGTGGGAGACACGGAAGTCCTCATGGTGACGCTCGGTGCGGGCCGGCCCCATGAACAGGTTGGGCAGGATACTGACTCCGCTGATCAGCGCGCCGATGACAAGCGTCCAGCGATAGGCCTCGGCGGAGCTTGCCGCGACGCCGATCATCGCGCCGATAGCGGATGGCAGGAGTCCGCCGACCAGGCTTCCCAACATGATCGATCCAGAGCTGACCGCCGACGAGAACGCAGCCATCATTGCGGTGTGTCCACGGGGAGTCCACTCGATGACGAACGGCATCTGCCCCGCCATGATGAAGGCGCTGCCGATCCCGTTGAGGAATGCCAGTGTCAGCAGCGCCGGCCCAGACGACACGAACGCCAGCGCGACCAGGGAGACGGCGAACTCGACCGTCCCAATCGTCAGGCAGGCCCAGTTGCCGAATCGATTGATGAGGTAGCCCAGCAGCAGACAGGTCGTGCCCATCGAAAGCGTGACAACGCCATTGACCGCGCCAATGAATCCCTCGTTGTACCCTAGCTGGACGATGTACAGATTGAAGATCAGCATAAAGACGCCGATGCCGACATACGACAGCAGCGCATAGCCGAGAAACAGATGGATGTCGCGCCCGCAATCGAGGACTTTCTGCCAGTAGGCGCGCATGTTCTCCTGCTGCTATTCGAGCGTGTCGATACCTGCCCTCAAGGATACGTCCTGGGATGCGCGCGGCGCTCGAATCCCGAACGCCGCGCGTAGAGTCGATCGGACTAGTCGAGCATCGTGCAGACAGCCTCGATGATGTGACGGGCCGAGATGCCGGCCCAGTCCATCAGCTCGTCCGGCGTGCCAGAGCCGGGCATTTCCGAGGGCGCCAGATGCGTCATTCGGAAGTTGTCGCCGAAGCCATTCGTCGAGCCTGGACGAGTGGCGAGGCACTCGAGGATGGCCGACGCGAGCCCGCCCTGTGGCCAGTGATCCTCGACCACCACCAGCCGGCCGTGGGTCGCCACCAGCGCCTCGCGCACCGTCTCGTAGTCGACCGGCTTGACCGAATACAGGTCGATCACCCGGATATGGATCCCCTGCTCCGCCAGCTGATCGGCGGCCTTCAGCGCCTCGTGAAGCGTGATGCCGGCCGCGACGATGGTGACCTCGTCGCTATCCGACTGACGCGCGACCTTGCTCCCGCCGATCTTGAATACATCGCCGGCCTCGTAGATCACCGGTGTCGCAGCGCGGGTCGTCCTCATATAGGCAATGCCGTCGTGATCGGCCATCTCGTGGACGAGTGCGACAGTCTGGTTGGCGTCCGAGGGATAGAGCACCACACTGCCGTGGACGGCGCGCATCATCGCGATGTCCTCCAGCGCCATCTGCGACGGCCCATCCTCACCGATCGAGACTCCAGCATGCGAGCCACACAGCTTGATGTTGGCCTGGGAGATGGCTGCCATGCGGATGAAGTCGTAGGCGCGGCTCATGAACGCGCCGAATGTGGACGCGAACGGGACGTAGCCACGGACGCCGATGCCCACTGCCGCGGCAACCATCTGTTGCTCGGCGATGAACATCTCGAAGAAGCGGTCCGGATACGCCTCCTTGAAGATCTCGGCCATCGTTGAATTCGAAACCTCGGCGTCGAGCACGACGACATCGGGTCGGAGTGCGCCGACTGCCTTCAACCCGTCTCCATACGCCTTGCGGGTCGCGACCGCGCTGCCGAGCTCATAGGTTGTTGGCGCTGGGTGGTCTGCTGCCGCAGCGACGTACGCCGTCGCAGCAGGCGCCTCCGGGATCTCGAACGTGAGATTGGTCGCCCCGCCGAGCTCTGCGATCGTCGCGTCGAGCTTGTCCTTCGGCACGGGCTTGCCGTGCCAGCCGTTCTGGTTCTCCATCCAGGAGATACCCTTGCCCTTGACAGTGCGAGCGACGATCAGAACCGGCTGCTCGTAATGGTCCTGATGCTGGATCGCGAGCTGATAGCCGCGTTCGATGTCGTCGAAGTCGTGGCCGTCTACCTCGATCGGGTGCCAACCGAACGCGCGCGCCCGGGCGGCGTATTCGTCGCCATCCCAGCCGTATTCGGTCTGACCGCGCTGACCCAGGCGGTTCATATCGAGAATCGCGACCAGATTGCCCAACTTGTAGTAGTTCGCCTTGTCCATCGACTCGGCGATCGAACCCTCGGCGAACTCGGAGTCACCGCAGAGCACCCAGACGCGGTACGGCAGCTTGTCAAGGTACTTGCCCGCGATCGCGACCCCAACAGCGATCGGCAACCCCTGTCCCAGCGATCCTGTCGCGACGTCAACCCATGGCAGGGCCGGCGTTGGGTGGCCCTGAAACGGGCTCCCCATTCGGCGGTAGGTCATCATCTGCTCGTCGGAGATGGCGCCGGCCGCCTTGTACATCGCGTAGAGTAGCGACGACGCATGGCCCTTGGAGAAGATCAGGTGGTCGCTGCCGGGATTCTCTGGGCGATCGAAGTCATAGTGCCAGAAGCGCGTGATCAACACTGCCATCAGATCGGCCGCCGAAAGCGCCGAGCTGGGATGACCCGACCCGGCTGCCGTGCTGTTGCGGACGCTGTCGACGCGGAGTTGCTGTGCGAGCGCGGTCAGGTTCGTGGATACTGCTGTCATAGTTCGATTCCTCTTCTCCGTGCAACGTGATTCGCCCGATACGAGCGGGCGCGCCACGCTAGTATCCTGGCCAACCCGAATTCAATCATGCAGGCGGTGGCGGGGGGCCAATCCGCGCCACGACCATCAGTCGTCAATCGACCCTCTCGCCAGAATCCGGCCACCAGAATCCATATCAGAAGTGTTCGCCGGAGCCCGCCGGCGGATGATGTGACACAGGAGGACGGACAATGCGCTACGAGTTTCGAAACCGGCGGGACGCAGGACGCGAGCTGGCACAGCGACTCGCGGGCTGGGGAGGCCGGGATGACGTCATTATCCTGGCGCTGCCGCGTGGAGGAGTGCCGGTCGCGGATGAGATCGCCCGCGAGCTCGACGCTCCGCTCGATGTGCTGCTCGTCCGCAAGCTCGGCGTTCCGGGACACGAGGAGCTGGCGATGGGCGCGATCGCCTCAGGTGGCGTCCGCATGGTCAACGACGAGGTCATTGGCTCACTGCGCCTCCCGCTGAGCGTTATCGACGAGGTCGCCGAGCGCGAGCAACGGGAGCTCGAACGTCGCGAGCGCGCATTTCGCGACGACCTGCCACCACCTGCTGTCTCCGGGAGAGTCGTCATCCTCGTCGATGACGGGCTGGCGACCGGCGCGACGATGCGTGTGGCGATTGAGGCGCTCCGGCTGCAAAGTCCCGGACGCATCGTTGTCGCAGTGCCGGTGGGCTCTCCAGACACCGTCCGCTCGGTGGCGCTCCTGGTCGACGAGGTGGTCTGCCTGCTCACGCCGGAGTCGTTCTTCGCGGTTGGACAGTGGTATGGCGACTTCTCCCAGGTGACGGACGCAGATGTTCGGGCGATTCTCGCCGAATCGCGCCGCGTTGCGATCGAGCAGCCCGAGGACGAGACGCCCGCCACATGACGCCCGAGCCGACGATCAGGGCGCAACAGACGAAGCGACGAGCGCATCCAGCTCGGCGATGTAGTCAGCTGGCAATCCGGTTGCGCGCGCGCCAGCCAGGATCGGTCGGACGTAGGCGGCGGAGGGCTGAAACGCGCCGATGGGCGATGGAATCACATAGGTGATCGCCTCGACCGCCTCGCCGCTCGCCGTCGTGACAGTAACAGCGATCTGCTGATACATCCCCTGTCCAACGCCGGAGATATCGTCGAGCTGGGCGAGGGTAGTGTCATCCATCTCGTAGATCAGACCATGAACGACGTGTCCGGTCTCGGGCAGCAGGTGACATCCCCCGCCACTGCCACCGAGACCGTGTGCGGCGAAGCTGACACGCCATCCGCTGACTGTGCCGATCTCCGTCGCCCGCGCGTTCGGGCAGAAGCGCTGCATCTCGTCGCGTTCCAGCAATGTGCAATACGCGAAGTATCGAGGCATGAATATCCCCTTCCCGGCAAACCCGTCGATATCAGTCAGCAGTCATCCTACCGCGGTCGCGGTTATCATCCGATCGATGCTACGGCACTGACACGATAGGGAGTGTGATTGTGACTGACGAGGGCCGGATTCCGATGCCGGAGGATGTGCTCGGTTATCAGATCGGCGCGCCGCGTCGCTTGCCGGATTGGGGTGAGATCGTCGGGTATTTCGACGCGCTCGCTGCTGCGTCGGATCGCGTGGCAATCGAGCGGCTCGGTGTCTCGACGGATGGGAGACCGTACATTGCAGTGTTTGTCTCGTCGCCGGAGAACCTCGCGCGGCGCGATGAGCTTCGGTCGATCCTGGCACGGTTGTATGACCCACGCGGTCTGGATCCCGCCGACGAGCGCGAGCTGACCGAGCGTGGCAAGGTCACGGCGTTCCTGCTCTGCACGCAACACTCCAACGAGATCGGCGCGGCGGTGATGACGCTCGAGCTCGCGGGCGACCTGGCGCGGGCAACCGATCCCGACAGTGTCGAGATCCTCGACAACGTCGTCACGGTCATGATTCCGTCGCATAACCCCGATGGACACCAGATGATCGTCGAGTGGTACCGGCAGTGGCTGGATACTGAGTATGAGGGCCAGCCAATGCCCTGGCTCTACCATCCCTACGTCGGCCACGACAACAACCGCGACTGGTTCATGTTGACGCAGGTCGAGTCGCGTCTGTACGCCGATCTGCACAACCGCGAGCGGCCGCAGCTCGTCTTCGACATGCACCAGATGATGCGCGACGGCGCGCGATTCATGGTCCCACCATTCATCGACCCGCTCGATCCGAACCAGGATCCCGTGATCCAGCAGGGGTTCGCTGACCTCGGCACCGCTATCGCCAGTCGATTGACGGCGGCCGGCAAGGCGGGAGTTGCGACGAACATCATCTTCGACAACTACAGCCCGTCTCTCGCGTACGGCAATTACCACGGCAGCGTCGATATCCTCTCGGAGGCCGCGAGCTGCCGGCTCGCGACGACAGTGGACATTCCCGAGGACAAGCTGAAGGCGGAGCGTGGGTTCGACCCGAAGGTTCGTAGCTGGAATCAGCCGCTGCCGTGGAAGGGCGGCGCGTGGTCCCTCCGCGATATCGTCGAATATGACAAGCTGGCGGCACTCGCGTTTCTCGAGCACGCCGCCCGCAACCGCCGGCAGTGGCTGCGAAATTACGTGGGGATCACGCGGCGGGCCGTCGAACGCACCGATGGGCCATACGCATTCCTGGTTCCCCCCCGACAGGACGATCCCGGCTCGGCGTTCGAGCTGCTGGATATCCTGCGCCTCGGCGACGTTGCGCTGGAAGAGGCGACTCGCGAGTTTGTGGCCGATGGGGTGACCTGGCCGGCCGAAACCGTCGTCGTGCGCCTGGCGCAGCCGTCCGGAAGCTTCGCGAAGACACTCCTGGAGGTTCAGTCGTACCCCGATCTTCGTCGCTGGCCAGATGGACCGCCGCTTGCACCCTACGATATCGCTGGTCATACCCTCCCGCTGCAGATGGGCGTTCGATCGGTTCAGATCGAGAAGGCGTTTGAAGCGGAGCTGCGGCCAGCTCAGATCGCTCCGCCGGTCGGCGTCGTCCGTGGCGAAGGTCGCTTCGGCTGGGCGATCCCGGCATCACGAAATGGCTCCGTGCGCGCGCTGTACCAGCTGCTTGCTGGTGGCGCTGCCGTCGACCGGCTGACCAGACGGGCCGGTTCCTACGCGCCCGGCACGTATGTGGTCCGGGAGGTCGAACGCGCGGTAGTGGAGAACGTCGCCCGTTCCTCGGGCGTGGACGTGATCGGCATCGATGAACCGGTTCATCTGTCGATCGTCAGTCAGTCGCTGCCACGTGTGGGGGTTTATCAGTCGTGGAAACCGTCGATCGACGAGGGTTGGCTCCGCTGGATCTTCGATGACTACGGCATTCCCTACGAAACGCTGCACAACGCAGATATCCGACAGGACGGGTTGGCGGATCGCTTCGACGTCGTGCTCCTGCCACAGCAGCCAGTGAAGGACATGGTGGAAGGCAATCTGGAAAAGAACGAATACCAGGAGCCGTACCCGCCTGAATACGTCGGCGGCCTCGGCCGGCTCGGCGGGGATGCGCTCGCCGCGTTCGCGGAAGCAGGCGGGACGATTGTCGCGCTGGATTCGGCCTGCGGGTTCGTTCTCCGTCATCTTCACCCGCCTGTTCGTGATGTCGTCGAGGGAGTGAACGAGGAAGAGTTCTACTGCCCCGGTTCGCTGCTGCGCGTCATCGTCGACTCTGATCACCCACTCGGCTGGGGCATGAACCGCCAGGAGGTGGCCCTCTTCATGAAGAGCCCGGTCTTCGAGGGCAAGGATGACGACCAGGTTCAGATCGTCGCGCGCTACCCGGAGTATGAGCCGAATCTGAGCGGCTGGATTCTCGGGGAAAACAAGTTGGCCGGCAAAGGGGCGCTCGTCGAGGTTGCGCTCGGCGCCGGCCGGGCCGTGCTGATCGGATTTCGGCCGCAGTTCCGCGCTCAGGCGCGCGGTGGCTACCGGTTTCTGTTCAACGCACTCGCCCGCGGTTCGCTAGGGCCGGAGCGCGAACTCTCGCTCGGCTAGTCTGCGGCGCTGGCGGTCAGCCTCGGTGGACCGCCAGCGCTTCCTCTTCAAGGAACGGGCCAATCACTTCGACAGGGTGAGATGCGCGCGACATGACCTCGGCGCACGACAATCGCAGCCCGGGCGCGTTCGGATCGCCTCGTTCGGTGCGAAGCCGCTCGGCGCTGACGCCGAAGACAACGCGGCGGATGTTGGCCATGAAGATTGCTGCCGAGCACATCGGGCATGGCTCAGTGCTGGCGTACAACGTGCAATGAGAAAGTGTCGTAGCGTCGAGCGCCTGTGTGGCCTGGCGGACTGCATGCGTCTCGGCATGGCCAGTGATGTCGCCGTCGTCAGCCACAGTGTTCTCGCCCTCGAAGAGGATGTTGCCGTGAGCGTCGACGAGGACGGCGCCAAAGGGACTGTTGCCAGTCGAGCGGGCGTGTCGGGCGACATCGAATGCGCGCCGGATCATCTGCTGGTCAAGGTCATTCATATCGCCTCCAGATTTGCCACGATTCAGGTGTGCCAACGGGAAGACGCCGACATTCCCGAGCACCGTAGTACCATAGACTCAGGGTTGTGGCCCGTCCAGTCTGGCGTCGAGTGCCCGGACGCAGCAGGTGGGAGGGGTGTGCAAGACGACACCGGTTCGGTGTTCCGAGCTCAGCCAACGAGGAGAGGGAATCCATGAGCGAACATCGTGATCCATTCGGCGCCAGGGCGACGTTGGAGTATTCCGGCGGATCGATCCAGTACTATCGGCTCGCCGCGTTGAGTAAGTTCGGCGATATCGACCGCCTCCCGCTGACGGTCAAGATTCTTCTGGAGAACGTGCTGCGGAATTGCGGGACAGAGAGCTTCGGAGAGGCGAACGTCGAAGCTCTCGCCAGCTGGAAGCCCGGCGAACGTCGCGAAGGTGAGCTGCCGTTTCTCCCCGCTCGCGTGCTCTTGCAGGATTACACCGGTGTGCCGGCCATCGTCGATCTCGCGGCGATGCGCTCCGCGATGGCGCGGTTGGGCGGCGACCCGTCGAAGGTCAATCCACTCCTGCCGGCCGACCTCGTTATCGACCACTCGGTCACGGTCGACGCCTTCGGCTCCACCCTCGCCTTCGAGCGCAACGTCGAGTACGAGTACCGGCGCAACAAAGAGCGATACACGGTCCTGCGTTGGGCACAGCAGTCGTTCAACGGACTGCGAATCGTGCCGCCAGGCACCGGCATCTGCCACCAGGTGAACCTGGAGTATCTTTCGCAAGTTGTTCAGGCCCGCGAGATCGACGGGGAGATGATCGCCTTCCCCGACACGTGTGTCGGCACAGACTCCCACACGCCGATGGTGAATGGCCTCGGCGTGCTGGCCTGGGGAGTTGGCGGCATCGAGGCCGAAGGGGCGATGCTCGGCCAGCCGATCTTCATGCTGCCCCCGCGTGTCGTCGGAGTGCGGCTTGTCGGCGAGCTGCCGGAGGGTGGCACGGCAACCGACCTGGTCCTGACGATCACCCAGATGCTGCGGAAGCACGGCGTCGTTGGCCGCTTCGTCGAGTACTTTGGTCCGGGGCTGAACAAGCTGCCAGTCGCTGACCGAGCGACCATCGGCAACATGTCACCGGAATACGGCGCGACCTGCGGCCTCTTCCATGTCGACAACGAGACGCTGCGTTATATGCGGATGACGGGCCGGCCGGAAGAGGTCGTTGACCTGGTCGAAAAGTACTGCAAAGCGCAGGGCATGTTCCACACTGACGACTCGCCCGAGCCGCTCTTCGATGAGGTGCTCGAGCTCGATCTGTCGACAGTCGAGCCAAGCATGGCCGGCCCACGACGCCCTCAGGATCGGGTGTCACTCTCTGGCCTGAGCGACGCACTGCGCGAGACGTTCGGCGACCAGATGGCGCCGCGCCGCTCGAACCCTTCGAGCAGCACGACGGACGACATCGCGGCCACCGCCGCCGTCGCCGATACATTCCCGGCCAGCGATCCTATGCCTGCCCAGGGGCAGAAGCTTGGTGGTGACGAAGAGGCCATGGCGCTCGGCGCCCCATCGACGCACTCGGCGATTCCGGGTGTGAAGCGCCCGGCGCCCGACGTCATTTCGAGCCCGTCAGAGACCATTCAGATCCCGCATGGCGTGGCGAGCGGCGGGGAGGTGACGCATGGCTCGGTCGTGATTGCGGCGATTACCAGCTGCACCAACACATCCAACCCGTCGGTGATGTTGGCCGCCGGCCTGCTGGCAAAGAAGGCAGTCGAGCGGGGCCTGACGGTCAGTGACTCAGTGAAGACCAGCCTCGCTCCCGGTTCGCGAGCGGTGACGGATTACTACAACAACGCCGGCCTGACGCCGTATCTTGAGAAGCTCGGCTTCTACACCGTTGGATACGGCTGCACCACCTGCATCGGCAACAGCGGCCCCCTCGTCCCGGCGGTCGCCGAAGTGGTCGACGCAAACGACCTCGTCGTCGCCTCGGTGCTCAGCGGCAACCGCAACTTCGAGGGCCGCATCCATCCGCAGGTGCGCGCCAGCTTCCTCGCCTCACCACCGCTCGTTGTCGCCTACGCGCTGGCCGGCACGGTCGACATTGATCTCACGACGCAGCCTGTTGGCATCGGTGCTGACGGCACTCCGGTCTATCTGCGTGATATCTGGCCGACGCAGGCGGAGATACGCGAAGCAGTTTCTTCGGCGGTAACGGCCGATGTGTTCGCCAGCAACTACGCGCATGTCTTCGACGGCGACGAGGCCTGGCGCGCGCTCGAGATCCCATCGGGCGAACTCTATGAGTGGGATGAGGAATCGACCTATATCCAGGAGCCGCCGTACTTCGATGGGCTCGAGATGGAGCCGGCCTCGCCTCAGGACGTGGTCGGAGCTCGCGTGCTGCTCAAGCTTGGCGATTCGATCACGACAGACCATATCTCACCAGCCGGCTCGATCAGCCCGAAGAGCCCGGCCGGTGAATATCTCATCCTCAACGATGTCGGCCTGTTCGACTTCAACTCGTATGGCGCTCGCCGCGGCAATCACCAGGTCATGATGCGCGGCACGTTCGCCAATGTCCGACTCCGGAACGAGCTTGTTCCGGGGAAGGAAGGCTGGTGGACGCGCTACTTGCCGACGGGTGAGGAGATGTCGATCTACGATGCCGCGCACCATTACCAGCAGGATGGCACCCCGCTGATCGTCGTTGCCGGCAAGGAATACGGCTCGGGCTCGTCACGCGACTGGGCGGCCAAGGGGCCACAGCTGTTGGGCATCCGGGCCGTCATCGCCGAATCGTATGAGCGAATCCACCGCAGTAATCTCGTGATGATGGGCATGCTGCCGCTGCAGTTCAAGGACGGTGTGACCCGTGATTCGCTGGGGCTTGATGGCACCGAAGTGTTCGATATCCCTGGGATTGCCGGCGGGTTGCGGCCAGGTCAGACGTTGGCTGTGACAGCTCGGCGAGATGGCGGCGCTGACGTTCAGTTCGATGCGATCGTGCGAATCGACACCGAGATCGAGTGGGAGTACTACCGGCACGGCGGCATCCTGCCGATGGTCCTCCGCCGACTCGCCACCGAGTAGGTTCGGCCGCGAAGCGACATAGGGGCTCGGGAGAAACGATCCACCCGGGCCCCGACGTGGCTTGCCGGGTCGACATCCCTCCCGGCGGTCTTCCCCGCCTTACTTCGCGGAGGGGATGCCGACGATCATCTCGATCTCGACCTTCATCGCCGGCCCGGCAAGCTTGGCCTCGATCGTCGATCTGGCCGGCTTCTCTTCGCCAACATAGCTGCGGTAGACGGCATTGAACGCCTGGAAATCGTTGATGTCGGTGAGGAAGCAGGTCGCCTTCAGCGCCTGATCGAAGCCAGTGCCAGCCTCGGCCATGATGAGCTTCAGCTTCTCCATCACCTGCTCGGTCTGCCCTGCCACATCCTGCGATGTGTCATCGGCCACCTGGCCGGACGTGAACAGCAACCCGCCCCATATGGTCGCAACCGAGTACGGACTTGCCGGAACCGGCAGCTTGTCCGATCGAAGAATCTCTCGACTGGTCATCGTCCCCCCTGATTCACTGAATCGACGCGACGGCACGGCGCCGCCCGCCGAGATTCTAGCCCGTCGTCAGTCACTGAAGCAGCGACGAGTGGGAATAAATACCCCATAGGGGTATACTTCCTGTGACGAAAGGAACATGCTTATGTCGATGAAGCTCATCTCCCCCGGCGAAAGCGACCAGCCCGATGCTAGTGGACCACACGGCGAAGGACACGCGTCGTACGCCGCCGACAAGGCACGGATCCTTGCCCGGCTCCGCCGCATGGAGGGGCAGGTTCGAGGTGTTCAGCGGATGATCGAGGAGGATAAGTACTGTGTGGATGTGCTTACCCAGATCTCATCGATCATCGCCGCGGCTCGCGCCGTCGGCATGCTTGTGCTCGAGGATCATATCCGCGGCTGCGTGGTGAGTGCTGGAGAAAAGGACGCCGAGGTGCTGCTGACCGAGCTGACCGACGCTATCGAGCGCTTCACGCGGAGCGTCGGCTGAGATCGACGGTTCGCGACAGATCAGCGGATATGTCGGTATGAGGGGTGAACGACGCCGACGACCGCGATGACTGCCGCGAGCAACACCGCGCCAAAGCCGATTGCCACCGGCGCGGTGAACGCATCAGCCAGCGCGCCATACGGCACGACCGCCAACGGCATCGCCGAGAACGTCAGCATATAGACGCTCATCACCCGACCGTGGTATTCAGAGTCGGAGTTGTTCATCACCAGCGTGCTGTTGAGGGACTGATACCCGGACGAGACGAACCCGATCACGACCAGTGTCACCAGACCGATATGGAACGAGCGGCTGAAGGCAAAGACCGCCAGGGACAGGCCGAACGCGATTCCCAGCATCATCTGCAGCAGACCCTTGCGCGGGAAGGCCGTCAACGCGGCGATCGTCAGTGAGCCGGCCAACGCCCCAAGACCGTTGAAGGTCAACAGTAGTCCGAGCCCACGCGGGCCAACTTTGAAGACTTCCTCAGCGAAGACCGGCATCAGCTGCTGATACGGCATTCCCAGCAGCACAGGGACGAACGCCAGCGCCAGCAGCGTCGAGACGACGCTATTGTTACGGATGTATCGCAACCCCTCGCGGAGCGACTCGAGCGGCGGCGGGCGGACCGATCCCATGGGCCGGCCCTGATCCTTGATCCGGAAAAGGCTCAGGACGACGTAGGCGTACATGCCGGTCATGATCGCGTAGACTCCGCCAGCCCCGATGAATGGAACTGCGATCAGCGCTCCGGCCATCGACGGGCCGAGGACCCGGCAGAAGTTCATCCCGGCGTTGTTGAGCGCGACTGCGTTCATCAAGCGGTCGCGGCTGACCAGCTGGCCAACGAATGCTTGTCGCGCCGGCATATTGAACGCGAACCCGATTCCCTGAATTGACGCAACGGCCATCAGGTGCCAGATCTTGACGACGCCGGTAAGGACCAGAATCGCGTTGAGCGCCGCGGCGATACCCACGAGCGTCTGGGTCATCAACAGCACGTTGCGCTTCGGGAATCGGTCGGCGACAACTCCTCCCGCCAGCCCGAACGCCAGCATCGGGATGCCCGACCCTAACGAGACCAACCCGACTGCCGCCGCCGAGCCGGAGAGGTCGTAGGCGACGTAGCCGGTCGTGATCATCCCCATCTGCATCGCCATCGTGCCGGGGAGCATCCCGAGCCAGAGGGTGCGGAATCCCTCCTGGTCGAGGGCGAGGAATGGCTTCTTCCAGGACGGCGCCCGAGCTTCGACGCGAGCGGCGGAGGCCGACGCCGGGTGTGACGGCGCGACCGACGTCGAATTGGCGGCGTCAGTCGCTGTGTCGGGCGGCGTCGTCGCCGATTCAACCCTCACCGGATACGCGTCCCCATCCTGGATAATTCCAGTTGCGTGACCTACGACGATACGTTGCCGCGCGACAATACGCGATCGCAGCCACGATGGCAAGTGCGACCGACGTTACGACATGACGTGGACGATCGAATAGATGCCCATGAACATCATTCCCGCGCCGAGCGCCAACCGGGCCAGACGCCCGGCAGGATGCGTCGCCGCGCGCCAGAGGACAGTTGCCCCATATCCTGCGCCCAGTGTCCCGACGACCCATGTCAGCGCGATCAGGATCGCTTTTGCAGCGTCCCCGGTCAGGTCGCGGGTTGTGATTGCGACGACGAAGATGACGAATAGCCCCAACGTCTCGGCTGCTCCGGCAAGAATCTCTTCGCGACGAATGCCGGCGCTTCGTTCGCCCGTCGATAGCCTCTGCATGTACCATCCTCTGTAACGGTGTCATGTCGGTCCGTTGCGATGGATCGCTTACCCTGATTCTAGCCACCCGGATACGATGGCATCCAGAAGTATGAGACGTTTTTGCGATCCGGGTGTTATCACGTTCGTAGTGCTGGCGCCGTGCGGTCGAGGCGCGCAACGTAATCATGTGGGGGTAGTCTTGTGCGGATAGCGTTCCTTCGTCGGAAGCTCGTTCACCTGTCGGCGGTCGCCATTATCGTGGCAACTGCGGTTGCTGGCGCTCTGACGCCTGGTCTGGCCAGCGCTGAGCAGAACGTCGCCACCGTGCCGGTCGATAGCGCCGGCATGCCGGCAAGCACGTACTTTCCTCCGACCAGCCATAGCCTGTCTGGCCCATTGCTGAAGGCCTGGAGCACCACTGGCCTGATGATCATCGGTTACCCGATTTCCGAGCCGGTGCAGGAGAACGGTCGTGTGGTTCAGTACTTCGAGCGCTCGCGCCTGGAGGTCTGGCCGGAACACGCTGGGACGAAGTGGGAGGTTCAGGGCACGTTGCTCGGGACCTGGCTCGCCGAACAGCGCTATGGCAAGACCCGCAATAACCCCGCGTTCAATGCGCTGCCGGATGGTTTGACGAGCAACACCCCGGATCGAGTCATCTTCAGCGAGACCCGCCATTCGTTGGCGTACGGATTCAAGAACTACTGGGATAAGAACGGCGGGCTCTGGCAGTTCGGCTTCCCGATCTCCGAGGAGTTCGTCGAGGACGGCTATACCGTCCAGTACTTCGAGCGCGCCCGCTTCGAGTTTCACCCGGAGAACGCTGGCACCCAGTTCGAAATCCTGCTCGGTCTGCTCGGCAACGACTACGCCAAGGCGCTGAAGATCCCGACCAACCCGGCGGCGCAGCCGGCCGATGCCGTCATCTGGGACGCTGGGCTCTTCAGCCCGCAGATCGCGAATGCCTTCCGCAATGGGACCGGCATCTGGTGGGGCAAGGTCTCGACCGATGCGGTTTCGGTGCGCAGCGCGCCACGGAACGATGCTCCGGCGATGGACGTTGCCTATAGTCGCCACCCGATCGTGATCTACGCCATCGTCAAGGGCGATGTTCGGGAGGGCACGGATGCCTGGTATCTGACTGATAATTACGGCTATGTCCCGGCGGTCTACGTCGCTCCACTTGTGCTGAATCCGCCACCGCAAACATTCGGCGGCCATTGGGTGGACGTCAACCTGAGCCAGTTCTACGCCGTCGCCTACAACGGCAGCACCCCTGCGTATGTCGCGATCATCACGGCCGGCCGCGACGGCAAGACGCCGCTGGGCACGTTCAACATCCAGAGTCAGGTGCGCCGCGAGATCATGGACTCGGCGACGGTCGGCATCCCGCATGGCTCTTCGGGCTGGTATTACCTGGAGAACGTCGAGTACACCCAGTACTTCCTGGCCGGCGGCTACGCATTGCACGGGAACTACTGGACGCCGGAATCGAGCTTCGGGAACTTCACGTCCAACGGCTGTGTCGGGTTGATGAACACTGACGCCGCGTTCTTCTGGAATTGGCTGAACATCGGGGACGTTGTCACCATCCACTACTAGCCACCGGCTCTGTCCGGACAGTTGACAGCCCAAGGTGATTCGCGCGATGGTTCGCCGGAGTGAGCAATTGCTCACTCCGGTTTCTCTGCGACGTGGATGGAGGCTTTCAGATGGCCGACAAAATTGTGATATCCGGCGAAAACCCCAGCCTGACCCTCTACAAGCCCGGGACGGACCAGATCATCGCCAAGGTGAGCTACTGGAAGAGTGTCTTCTCCGAAGCCGGCGATGGGAACGCAACGTTGATCTGGGTCGACCCGGAGGCATCCGGGCTCGGCGATGCCGCTCCCCATGCGATCTACACGGATAACCCCGCGGTGGCCCGACTGGTGACCGACCGATTCACGCTGCACTTCGGCGGCTGGGCCGAGCTCGGCTTCGCCACGATGGCGCCGACCATGGCCCGTTTCTTCCAGGAAGGCGACGGTCGGCTGTATCACCGTGTCGTCTCCATCTGCGAAGGCGCTGTTGTCGAGCTCGTCTGGTGGGACATCATCGAGCAGCAGCTATTGCAGCGGCCGAATTTCGAGCTTGGGCCGGATCGGTGGGATCTGGCGACGGTCATCTGCCCGTGCAAGTCCGCTCTGATCACGGTCAACAACCAGCGGATCGAGGGCGAGATCAAGGTGAAGGAGGGCGACGAGCGGCTTGAGAGCTCAGCCTTCCTGGCCTTCTCCGAGACCTGGCGGCTCAGCTCGTGATCTGTTGATAGGCGGCCATCGGAGCTGACGCGACGTTGGCCGGGGTACTCATGCTCGAGGGAGGAGAAGTGGACGTGGATGCATCGATGCCAGGCTCGATGACGTGGCGTCTGGTCGGGCCGTTCCGCGGTGGGCGCGTTGTCGCAGTCGCCGGCCACCCGACGGAAGTTGGCACGTTCTATTTCGGCGCGTGTGCTGGCGGTGTCTGGAAGACGACGAATGCCGGCGATTACTGGGAGAACATCTCCGACGGGTACTTCAACACCGCCGCCGTTGGCGCGATTGCCGTTGCGCCGTCCGACCCGAATGTCATCTATGTTGGCATGGGGGAGACGAGCATCCGCGGTGATGTCTCGCACGGCGACGGTGTCTACAGATCGACCGACGGTGGGCAGACCTGGCGACATGTCGGCCTTCCGGAGACCCAGTCGATTTCGACGATCCGCGTCCATCCGACCGATCCGGATCTGGTCTACGTCGCCGCGTTCGGGCATGTCTGGGGGCCGAATCCGGAGCGGGGTGTCTACCGCTCTCGCGACGGTGGATCGTCGTGGACACAGGTGCTTCACACGAGCGATGGCGCGGGTGCTATCGACCTGGCGATGGATCCGAACAACCCTCGCGTCCTCTACGCGGCGATGTGGGACGCTCAGCGTTACCCCCATGCCCTACGCTCTGGTGGCCCGAATAGCGGCATCTTCAAGACGACCGACGGTGGCGATACCTGGCAGGAGTTGACACGTAACCCGGGCCTGCCGACAGGTGTGCTGGGCAAGATCGGAATCGCCGCGTCGGCGAAGCCCGGCCGCGTCTGGGCATTGGTCGAGTCGGAAGATGGAGCGCTATTCCGCTCCGACGATGGTGGCGCGAACTGGCAGCGCGTCTGTGACCAGGGCGATCTGCGTCGCCGTGCCTGGTACTACACGCATATCGTCGCTGACCCGCAGGATGGCGACACGGTCTATATCCTCAATCTGAAGTTCTGGAAGTCGATCGACGGCGGAAAGACATTCACCGCGATCCCGACCCAGCATGGTGACAACCAGGATCTGTGGATCGACCCGGCGGATCCGCGCCGGATGATCGAGGGCAACGACGGCGGCGCGAACGTGTCGTTCAACGGCGGCGCGACATGGTCGACGATCTACAACCAGCCGACCGGGCAGTTCTATCACGTGACTACCGATGATCGGACACCGTACCGACTGTACGGATCCCAGCAGGACAACACGGCCTTCTCGCTCCCCAGCTCGTCGCTACGCGGCGCAATAACCGCCGCGGAGTACTTCGAGCCAGGCGGCGGCGAGTCCGGCTATATCGCGATCAAGCCGGATGACAACAACATCGTCTACGGTGGCGCGATCGGGTCGGGCGCTGGCCACGGCCGGCTACTGCGCTTCGATCAGCGGACGAACGAGATTCGGATCGTTACCGTCTGGCCGGAAGTCCACGGAATGGGCCGCGGCGCGGAGGCGCTGAAGTACCGTTTCCAGTGGACGTTTCCCATCTCATTCTCTCCGCACGATCCGAATACGCTCTATGTGACCTCGAATGTCGTCCACCGCACGCGCGACGAAGGTATGAGCTGGGAGGTCATCTCCCCCGACCTGTCCCATAACGACCCGGAGACGCTGAAACCCTCCGGTGGCCCGATCACCCGCGACAACACCGGCGCTGAGGCATACGGCACGATCTTCGCATTCTTCGAATCGCCGCATGAGCCGGGTGTCTTCTGGGCCGGCTCGGACGATGGCCGGCTGCACATCTCTCGCGATGGCGGCGAGTCATGGGACGAGGTTTCGATCCCGACAAGCCACCTTCCCGATCGCCCGATGATCTCGATGATGGAGCCGTCGCCACACGACCGATCGACGGTCTATGTCGCCGCGACACGATACAAGCACGATGACTTCGCGCCGTATCTGTTCAAGACAGCCGACGACGGCAAGACCTGGACGAAGATCACGACCGGCATCCCTGACGGTGAGTTCACCCGTGTGATTCGCGAAGATCCGAATCGCATGGGCCTGCTCTACGCCGGGACCGAAACCGGTGTGTACATCTCGTTCGACGGTGGTGCGAGCTGGCAGCGATTCCAGTCGAATCTGCCGGTTGTGCCGGTCTACGATCTGATGATCAAGGGGACTGATCTCCTCGCGGCGACGCATGGGCGCTCATTCTGGATCCTCGACGATCTATCACCGTTGCACCAGATGGACACTGCGACTGCTGACGAAAAGATCGTCCTGTTTGCTCCTCGAACGGCGAAGCGGATCAAGGTCTACGGTCGTCTCGGCGATCCGTCGGCAGATGCCTACAGCTACGGGCGAGCCGGCGGTATGCCGATGACGACGCGACAACGGCCAGGGGCTGGTGGCGGCGTCGAAACTGAGTATGTTGACGCCGGCAAGAACCCTCCGGACGGCGCGATCATCCACTACTGGTTGAAGGATGCGTCGAAAACCGCCACGTTGACAATTAAGGACGCCGACGGTCAGACGATTCGGACGTTTGCCAGTGATGAACCAGGTTCCGGCACGCCTCGACTGGTCCCCTCAGCCGGGATGAACAAGTTCGTCTGGGAT
>Ga0209477_1000631_pt1 | contig 21903 bp, 24 predicted proteins | sample KloWWTupernatant_FD_187180 | JGI IMG/M metagenome (GOLD analysis project Ga0209477, IMG submission 187180) | Active sludge microbial communities from Klosterneuburg, Austria, studying microevolution and ecology of nitrifiers - Klosterneuburg... | ecosystem: Engineered > WWTP > Aerobic digester >... | reverse complement strand
GGAATTGTGGCAGGCGGTCGCGCCGACGCTCGGCAAGTCCGGCAGCATCATGCTGCAGGCGTATCCACGGGCGGGCGAGGTCGAAGCCGCCGCCTACGCGCAGGCCGAGGCCGACATCGAATGGCTGAAGGCGATGGTCAGCGCGATCCGCCGCATCCGCAGCGAGCTCGGGGTGTCGCCGGCCAGGCAGGTGTCGCTGCTGCTGCGGGGCGGTGGTGAGGCCGAATGCGCGCGGCTGGGCAGGCTGGAGGCGCAGCTGCGCTTCCTGTGCAAGCTGGAACGCATCGACACGCTCGCCGGCGAGCCGCCGGCCGCCGCGCCCGCGGTGGTCGGCGAGCTGCAGCTGTTCGTGCCGCTGGAAGGCCTGGTCGACCTCGATGCCGAGCGCGTGCGGCTGGACAAGGACATCGCCAGGGTGGCGGCCGAGAAGGACAAGAGCGAGGCGAAGTTGGCCAGGTTCGGCGCCGGCGTTCCCGCGGCGGTGATCGAGCAGGAGCGCGCGCGCCTGGCCGAGTGGTCCGCCAAGCTGGACGCGCTGACCACCCAGCGCACGCGGCTGGACTAGTCCAGCAATTCCATCGCCATCACGATGGCGTCCTCGCGGCCGTTGTTGGCGGCGGGGTAGTAGCGCGGGCGGCGGCCGATCTCGTTGAACCCGCTGCGGTCGTAGAGCTCGATCGCGCGCGGGTTCGACGGCCGCACCTCGAGGAACACGCGCTGCGCGCCGCCACCACGCGCGACCCGCAGCAGCGCCTGCAACATGCGCCGCGCCAGTCCGCGCCCCTCGTATCCCGGGGCGGTGCACAGGTTGAGCAGGTGCGCTTCGTCGGCGGCGATGCTGAGCACCCCGTAGCCCACGATCGCCCCCGCGTTTTCCTGCACCCACATCGGATAGCCGGCGCGCAGGCAGTCACGGAAGATCCCGGGCGTCCACGGGAACGGGTAGGCGCGCGCCTCGATCCGCATCACCGCGTCCAGGTCCGCCTCGCGCATCGGCCGCAGGCTGGCGTCGCACGGCGCATCGATCGCGCACACCGCGCTCACCCCGGGTGCCGTCGCAGTGCGCGCAGGCGCGGCCACAGCGCGCGCTTGGCGCTGGCGTTGCCACGCAAGCCCGCGCTTGCCCCGGCGATGTCCGCATGCGCGCGCAGGCCCTCCGCATCCACGCCTGCCGCACGCGCGATCCGCGCCAGCATGGCCTCGTCGATGGCACCCATGGCAGCCTGCGCCCCCGCTTGCCGTGCGTGCAGCGGGACGTAGAGCACATGGCCGAGCTCGGCCAGCACCTCGCGCTGGAACCCGTCCCAGCTCACGCAACCGGTTCCTGCGGCGGCAGCTTGCGACGGCGGAACCACAGCAGCGGGCCGGACAGCGCATACAGCATGGCGGTCGCGAGCAGGGTCTTGGGAGGATCGATGGTGAGCGCGATCAGGACCACCACCACGATCAGCAGGGCGAAGAACGGCACCCGGTCGGCCTTCGGCCCGCTGCCACTGCCCTTGAAGCTGCTGTAGCGGATCCGGCTCACCATCAGCAGGCCGGCGGTGATCGTCACCGCCAGCGCGGCATGGCGCAGCTCGGGACCTTGCAGGCCGAGGTCGTGCATCGTCCACACAAAACTCGCCATCAAGCCTGCAGCGGCGGGGCTGGCCAGGCCGATGAACCAGCGCTTGTCGACCTGCCCGACCTGGCTGTTGAAGCGCGCCAGCCGCAGCGCCGCACAGGCGGCGTACAGGAATGCAGCCAGCCAGCCCAGCTTGCCCATGGTCGCGCCGTCCAGCTTCATCGACACCAGCGCCCAGTGGTACATCACCAGCGCCGGCGCCATCCCGAAGCTGACCAGGTCCGCCAGCGAGTCGTACTGCACGCCGAACTCGGTCTGGGTATTGGTCAGGCGGGCGACGCGGCCATCCACCCCGTCCAGCACCCCGGCCACGAAGATCGCCACGCACGCCGCCTCGATGCGCCCCTGCGAGGCGGCGATGATGGCGAAGAAGCCGGCGAACAGGCCGCCGGTGGTGAACAGGTTGGGCAGCAGGTAGATGCCGCGGCTGCGCGGACGTGCCGGCAGGTGGTCGTGGTGCTCGTCGGGGTGTTCGTCCATGCGGCCAGTGTAAGGGCTTGCAGCGGCACCGGCGCGGTGCTGCAATCGGATCCGGCTACCCCCGGAGTGCGCCATGAACCGTTCCCTGACCGCCATCGCCGCCCTGCTGCTGGCGACCGCACTGCCCTCGGACGCACAGCAGCGCGTCTACCAGTGGAAGGACGCCAAGGGCGTGACCCACTACACCGACATGCCACCGCCGCAGGCGCACAAGGCCCGCGACATCGACAACCGCGGCTCCGCGACCGCGGTTAGCGCAGTCAAGCAGGACGAGAACCCGCAGTGCCTGGACGCGCGCGCCAACCTGCTGCGCCTGCAGGGAAGCCAGACGGTAGGCGTCGACACCAACGGCGACGGCAAGGCGGACCGCAACCTCAGCCCCGAGGAGCGGAGTGCCCAGACTGACCTGAACCAGGCGGCGGTGAAGGCCTACTGCCCGTCATCCAAACCGTGAAGTCCCTCGGCATGGCCCTGCTCGCGGCCCTGTTGAGCGTGGCCGCGTGGTGGTGGTACACCGCGGAGATGCCACGCCGCGAGCGCGAACGCGCGGCAGCGGCAGAGGCGGCGATGGCCGAAGCCGAACGCGCCGGCTCGCTGTACCGCTGGCGCGATGCCGAGGGTCGCCTGCAGGTCACCGACGAGCCGCCCAAGGGCCGCCCATCCGAGCGGATCAGCCGCGAACCGAGGGACGGCCTGGAGGTCGACGGCACCCGCGAGTAACCGGACGCCGCGAAGGCGATCTGGCGATGCGACGGTGCGGCCGCCGGGTGCCCGCGCCGGAGCATTTCGAGCGACAAAGCGGGTACCCGGCGGTCGCACCGTCGCTGCTCGGGGGTCGATAAGGGCCGCGCATGGCAAAATGCCCATTCCGCCTGTTTCGAAGTCCCCGCATGCGCCTGTCGCAGTTCCACCTCCGCACCGAAAAGGAAACCCCCGCCGACGCCGAGGTCGTCAGCCACAAGCTGATGCTCAAGGCCGGGATGATCCGCAAGCTGGCCGCCGGCCTGTACACCTGGTCGCCACTGGGCCTGCGCGTGCTGCGCAAGGTCGAGGGCATCGTCCGCGAGGAAATGAACCGCGCCGGCGCGATCGAGATGGCGATGCCCTCGATCCAGCCGAAGGAACTGTGGGACGAAACCGGCCGCTGGGCAAAGTTCGGCCCGCAGCTGCTGAAGATCCGCGACCGCAAGGACCAGGACTACTGCTTTACCCCCACCGCCGAGGAAGCCGTCACCGATTTCTTCCGCCAGGAAGTGGCCAGCTACAAGCAGCTGCCGGTGAACTTCTACCAGGTCAGCACCAAGTTCCGCGACGAGATCCGCCCGCGCTTCGGGGTGATGCGCGCGCGCGAATTCATCATGAAGGACGCGTATTCCTTCCACATCGACGAAGACTCGCTGGCCGCCGAATACCGGAACATGTACGACACCTACTCGCGCATCTTCGCGCGGCTGGGCCTGAAGTTCCGCGCGGTGTTCGCCGATACCGGCGCGATCGGCGGCAGCGCCTCGCACGAATTCCACGTGCTGGCCGATTCCGGCGAAGACGCCATCGCGTTTTCCGACGGCTCCGACTACGCGGCGAACGTGGAACTGGCCGAGGCGGTTTCGCCGGGCGAACGTCCGGCGCCGTCCGAGGCCCTGCGCGAGATCGACACGCCCACCCAGAAAACCTGCGAGGACGTGGCCGCGCTGATGGGCATCCCGCTGGCGCGCACCGCCAAGTCGGTGGCGCTGGTCGGCACCGATGCGGACGGCAAGGACCAGTTGGTGCTGGCGCTGGTGCGCGGCGACCACATGGTCAACGAGATCAAGCTGGCCAAGCTGCCGGGCCTGGCCGAGTACCGGCTGGCGAGCGAAGCGGAGATCGCCGAGTCCCTGGGCAGCGAGCCGGGCTTCCTGGGCCCGCTCCACGCGCGCAAGCCGATCCGCGTGATCGCCGACCGCAGCGTGGCGGCGCTGGCGGACTTCGTGGTCGGCGCCAACAGGCCGGGCTTCCACATCGCCGGGGTCAACTGGGGCCGCGACCTGCCGGAGCCGGAAATCGCCGACATCCGCAACGTGGTCGCCGGCGATGCCTCGCCGGACGGCAACGGCACCCTCGGCCTGGCCCGCGGGATCGAGGTCGGCCACGTGTTCGCGCTGGGCCGCAAGTATTCCGAGGCGATGGACGCCACCGTGCTGGACACCAACGGCAAGGCGGTGCATCCGGCGATGGGCTGCTACGGCATCGGCGTGTCGCGCATCGTCGCCGCGGCAATCGAACAGAACCACGACGACAACGGCATCCTCTGGCCGGCGGCGATGGCGCCGTGGCAGGTCGCGGTGTGCGTGATCAACCCGAAGAACGACCCGAACGTGGCTGCCGCGGCGGACGCCCTTTACGCGGAGTTGAACGCGCGCGGCCTCGATGCCGTGCTCGACGACCGCGGGCTGCGCGCAGGTTCGATGTTCGCGGATATCGAGCTGATCGGCATCCCGCACCGGGTGGTGGTGTCCGGGCGCGGGCTGGAAGCCGGCACCTTCGAATACCGTGCGCGCAACGCCGCCGAGGCCGAACAACTGGACCGCGAATCCCTGCTGCACAGGCTCGCTGGCTGAACGGGAAACCCGGCCGCGGTTTGCGCGGGTTATCCCCGGCATTTAGTATCGGATTAACCCGATCGGGTTGAACCGATACGAACGAGGAAACAAGCGCATGAGCGTCAACATCGAAGGCCTGAGCAGCAAGGAACTGGCGGAACTGATTTCCCGCGCCAACCAGCGCAAGAAAGTACTGGCCAAGCGCAAGCCGGCCGCGCAGGTGAAGGCGGCGGTCAGCAAGCTGCTCAAGGCCAGCGGCTGGACCTTCGCCGAGCTGTACGGCGCGGCCGGCGCCGCCAGGCCCGCAGCGGCCGCGGCCCCGAAGCCGGCACGCAAGTCGACCAAGGGCCGCACCCTGGGCAAGGTCGCCCCCAAGTACCGCAACCCGGCCAATGCCAAGGACACCTGGGCCGGCCGCGGCAAGCAGCCGAAGTGGCTGGCGGCGGAAACCGCCAAGGGCCGCAAGCTGGAAGAATTCCTGATCAAGTAAATCGACCGGGAATATCGCGAAGACACCGGCATTCGCCGGTGTTCTTGTTTCGGGAACGACCGCCTGGCCGGGCCCGCTGCCGCGCCTGGCCGCTAGAGGTTTCGCCGCGCCGACACCAGCAGGTTGCCGAACAACAGGCCCGCGAGCAGCGCCATCAATGTGTTCAGCGCCGCCATCGCGGCCTCCTGCCCGGCGCCGAGGTCCTGCGCCTGCACCAGCGAGATCACCCCGCGCAGGGCCACGCTGCCGGGCACCAGCATGATGATCCCGGGCAGCCGGATCAGCGCGCCCGGCCGGTTCATCCATCGCGCATAGGCATTGCCGGCGGCGGTGGTGACCAGCGCGGCGAGGAACACCCCGGCCTGCGGGCCGAAGGCCTCGCCGCCATGCCGCGAAATCAGGTAGCCGGAGATCGCCGCCAGCATCACCAGCGGGTAGTCGCGGCGATGCGCGCGGAACAGCACCGCGAACGCATACGCGCCGACCAGCAGTGCCGCCCACATGACCACGTCCGGCTGCGGGCGCAGCGCGCGCACTTCCGGCTGCAGCCCCGCCAGGTTGGCGACGGTGAGCGCGATCGCGGTGCCGATGGTGAGCTTGAGGATGGTGGTCAGCGCCCCGGCGAAGCGCGCGGTGCCGGACACCAGGTGCCGGCTGGTGAGTTCGTTGACCGCGTTGGTCAGCGACATGCCCGGCAGCAACACGATCAGCGAGGCGATGATCACCGTGTTGAGGTTGAGCGGGGCGACCAGGTTCGACACCAGGATCGCCACCGTGCCGGCAACCAGCCCGGAAATCGCGTCCGCGGCTTCCTGCAGGCGCGGGCGCTGCTGCGCGGCGATGTCGACCAGCCCGATCAACAGGCCGATCACCCCGGCGGTGGCGATGTCCAGCCACGGCAGCCGCAGCAACCCGGCCACCGCCGCCGACGCCAGCGCGAAGCCCAGCAGCTGCATGCCGCGCCCGCGCCAGCCGGTGCCGCGCGACAGCGCGCGCAACGCCTGGCGGCCGTCGGCGATCTGGGTGCGCCCGGCCATCACGTCTTCGGCGATGCGGTCGGCCTCGCACAATTTGTAGAGGTCGGTATCGCCAAGTCCCAGGCGGATCACCCGGGTGGTATCGGATTCGCCGGCCGGGCGCGCGGGGTCGCTGAAGGCCAGGATCATGCCGGTGGGATTCACCCACGGCTCGCACTCCAGCCCGAGCCGCTTGGCCACCGCCTCGACCGCGCCTTCCAGCCGCTGCGCGGTGGTGCCGTACGCGTGCAGGTGGCCGCCCAGCTCGACCACGAAGGCGATGCGCTCGGCGTAGCCGGCCTCTGGCGGGGCGTCGATGGGTCGCATCCGGCAAGGATCGCACGCGCGGCCGGTGGTTCACACCGGATGCATGGAGTTGCGTAAGCTTGGCGCACGCCGAACCCGAGCCCGCATGAGCGTCGCCCCCAACCACCATCCGCCTGCCGCCGCCGTCGATCCCGCGGAGCCGGGGACGCTGCGCCTGTCCGGGCGCTGGACGCTGCGCTTCGCCAACGAGATCGGCGAAGCGTTGCGCGCGAGCCCGGACGGCATCGTCCGCGTGGATGCGCGCGCGGTGGAGCGGATCGATACCCTCGGCGTGCTGCAGCTGCTGCGCCACGCGGACCGCCGCAAGCTCGACTTCGACCACTTCGAGTTCCGCGACGACCAGAAATCGCTGATCGCCGCGATCGAGGACGTCCACGACGAGCGCCCCAAGCCCGAACGCGACACCGGCTTCAAGGCGGCGCTGGGGCGGCTTGGCCATGCGGTGGTCGACAACGGCCGCGAGGTCGCGGCGCTGGTCGCGTTCCTCGGCGAGCTGCTGGTCAAGCTGCTGCGCCTGTTCAAGGAACCGAGCCGCTTCCGCCTCACCTCCACCGTCCACCACATGGAGCAGGTGGGACTTGACTCGGCGCCGCTGGTGGCGCTGCTGTCGTTCATGGTCGGCGCGGTGATCGCCTTCCTCGGGGCGATGGTGCTGCGCGACTTCGGCGCCACCATCTTCGTGGTCGAGCTGGTCAACGCCGCGTTCCTGCGCGAGTTCGGCGTGCTGCTGACCGCGATCCTGCTGGCCGGCCGCACCGCCAGCGCGTTCACCGCGCAGATCGGGATGATGGTCAACCGCGAGGAAGTCGACGCGATCCGGGTGCTCGGCCTCGATCCGGTCGACCTGCTGGTGATCCCGCGCGTGCTGGCGCTGCTGGCGATGCTGCCGCTGCTGACCTTCATCGCGATGATCGCCGGCCTCGCCGGTGGCATGGCGGTGGGCGCGTTCACCCTCGACATCCCCGCGGTCGCCTACTTCGCGCGGATGCAGGAAATGATGGAGACCCGCCATTTCGTGGTCGGGATGGTGAAGGCGCCGGTGTTCGCGGTGCTGATCGCGCTGATCGGCTGCCTGGAGGGCCTGCAGGTCGCCGGCACCGCGCAGTCGCTGGGCGAACGCACGACCTCCAGCGTGGTGCAGTCGATCTCGATGGTGATCGTGATCGATGCGCTGGCGGCGCTGTGGTTCATGGAAATGGACTACTGAGCATGCCCGCCGCCACGATGCAGACCCTCGATGGGGTGGTGATCGGCGATGCGCCGCTGATCCGGGTGCGCGGGCTGGTCAACCGCTTCGGCGACCAGCTGGTGCACGACGGCGTCGACCTCGACGTCCGCCGCGGCGAGATCCTCGGCGTGGTCGGCGGCTCCGGCACCGGCAAGTCGGTGTTGATGCGCTCGATCCTGGCCCTGCGCAGCCCGGAGGCCGGCGAGATCCGGCTGCTGGGGGTGGACGGGCGCTCGCGCGATCCGGTGCAGCGCCGCCACATCGAGCGCAACACCGGGGTGCTGTTCCAGGACGGCGCGCTGTTCTCCTCGCTGACCGTGGGCGAAAACGTGCAGGTGCCGCTGAAGGAGTACTACCCGGAGCTGCCGGATTCGCTGCGCTACGAACTGGCGCTGCTGAAGATCAAGCTGGCCGGGCTGCCCGCCGACGCCCTCGACAAGCTGCCCTCGCAACTGTCCGGCGGCATGCGCAAGCGCGCCGGGCTGGCGCGCGCGCTGGCGCTGGACCCGCCGCTGCTGTTCCTCGACGAACCGACCGCCGGCCTCGACCCGATCGGCGCGGCCGCGTTCGACGAACTGATCCGCAACCTGCAGCAGGCGCTGGGCCTGACCGTGTTCCTGATCACCCACGACCTCGACACGCTATACGCTATCTGCGACCGGGTGGCGGTGCTGGCCGACCGCAAGTTGCTGGCGGCGGCCCCCGTCGCCGAACTGGAAACGCTGGACCACCCCTGGGTGCAGGAATATTTCAACGGGCCGCGTGGGCGAGCCGCGCGTGAAGCGACCTGAGCCACCGGTGTCGGCGCAAGCAAGAAGGACTGCGAGATGGAAACCCGTGCCAACTACGTACTGATCGGCGCCTTCACCCTGCTGACCGCGGTGTTCCTGCTGCTGTTCACGCTGTGGGCGACCAAGTACAGCGCCGATCGCAACTGGCGCCAGTTCCAGGTGATCTTCTCCGAGCCGGTGACCGGCCTGACCGAGGGTGGCGGCGTGCAGTACAACGGCATCGCAGTCGGTACCGTCGACAAGCTGCGCCTGGATCCCGACGACGCGCGCAAGGTGATCGCGCTGCTCAAGGTGCAGGCGGACACCCCGGTCAAGGTGGATACCAAGGCCAAGCTGTCGCAACAGGGCATCACCGGGGTGCCGTTCATCCAGCTCACCGGCGGCAGCCCGCAGGCGGCGCTGCTGGAGCCGGATGATCGCGGCGACGTCCCGGTGATCCACACCGAACCTTCCGCCCTGCAGAACATCGCCGACACCGCCAACCGGTTGGTGGCGCGGATGGACCAGGTGCTGAGCGAGCAGAACATCGAGCGCATCACCGCCACCATCGGGCACATCGAGCAGGCCACCGGCAGCATCGCCGGCCAGCGCGAGGACATCGCCGCCCTGATCGTCAACACCCGCGAGGCCACCGATTCGCTGAAGGCCACCCTCGCCACCGCCAACGGCTCGGTCGAGCGCATCGACCGCGAGGTGGTGGCGCAGCTTCCGGCGCTGATGGCCAAGCTCGATGCCACCGTCGGCAAGCTGGATTCGGTCGCCGGCAACGCCAACGCGATGATCGCGGAGAACCGACCCGCGCTGCAGAGCTTCACCAACGACGGCCTCGCCCAGCTTGGCCCGACGCTGGCCGAGTTGCGGGTGCTGGTCCGCGACCTGCGCCGGATCACCGACCGCATGGAAGGCAGCCCGGCACGCTACCTGCTGGGCCGCGACGCGCCCAAGGAGTTCGAACCCGAATGAACACGCCAATGCTTCGCATCGCGGCCGCCCTGCTGGCCGCCGCCACGCTCGCCGGCTGCGCGCTGGGCGGCGACAAGGTCGCACCGACCGTGTTCGCGCCGCAGCCCGCCTACCAGGCCGATCCAGCCTGGCCGACGGTTCGCTGGCAACTCGGGATCTCCCGCCCGGAAGCCTCGCGCATGCTGGACAGCACCCGCATCGCGGTGCGGCCGGTACCGGGCGAACTGCAGGTCTACAAGGGCGCGTCATGGGCGCGCACGCCGGTGGAGATGCTGGAGGACGGCGTGCTGCGCACGCTGGAGGATTCCGGGCGGATCCCCGCGGTGGCCCGCCAGGGCAGCGGGATGTCGGCCGATTACCGGCTGCTGATGGACCTGCGCCACTTCGAGGCCGACTACGCCGCCGGCGCCACCCCCGCCGCGGTGCTGGAGGTGAGCGCCAAGCTGCTGCACGCACAGGACAAGTCGGTGGTCGCCAGCCGTGTGTTCCGGCAGGCGCAGCCCGCGGCCGGCACCGAGGTGGCGCAGGTCGCCGATGCCTTCGCGCAGGCGCTGGCGGCCACCAGCCAGGAGCTTGCCGGCTGGGTGCTGGCCAGCGGCCAGGCGCACGCCGCCGCGCACCCGGACGGCAACCGCTGACCGCGTCGCGCCGCGGGGATTTGCCGCATCCGGTGCAAACCGGGGAAAATCGCGGCATCCACCGCGGAGCGCGAGCATGAGCCAGCCTGAGCCGATCGAACGGGACGTCATGGAGTACGACGTCGTCGCCGTCGGCGCGGGGCCGGCCGGCCTTGCGTTCGCGATCCGGCTCAAGCAACTGGACCCCGCGCTTTCGGTGTGCGTGATCGAGAAGGCCAGCACGATCGGGGCGCAGATCCTGTCCGGCGCGGTGATCGAGACCGGCCCGCTGGATGCGCTGCTGCCGGACTGGCGCAAGAGCCCGCCGCCGATCTGCGTGGACGCCACCGACGACGAGTTCTGGCTGCTCAGCAAGACCGGCGGCCGCAAGTTGCCGGTGCCGCCCGGGATGCACAACCGCGGCAACGTGATCGTCAGCCTGGGCGCGATGTGCGCCTGGCTGGCGCCGCAGGCGGAAGCGCTGGGGGTCGAGATCTATCCCGGCTTCGCCGCCGCCGAAACCCTGCACGACGACACCGGCAAGGTCATCGGCGTGCGCATCGGCGACATGGGCGTGGCCAGGGACGGATCGCACAAGCCCGGCTACACCGCCGGGATCGACATCCGCGCCAAGGTGACGGTGCTTGCCGAAGGCGCGCGCGGGCACCTGACCAAGCGGCTGGTCAAGCGCTTCAAGCTCGACGCGGATAGCGACCCGCAGGGTTATTCGATCGGCATCAAGGAGCTGTGGCAGGTTCCGGAAGAGCGCGTGTCACCCGGCAGGATCGTGCACAGCTTCGGCTGGCCGGCGGACAGCAGGACCTACGGCGGCAGCTTCCTGTACCACCTGGACAAGGGCCGGATCGCGCTGGGCTACGTCAGCGGGCTGGATTACCAGGACCCGAACTACCAGCCGTGGGAAGCCTTCCAGCAATGGAAGAACCACCCGATGGTGAAGCCGCTGCTGGAAGGCGGCAGCATCGTGTCCTCCGGCGCGCGGGCGATCGTGACCGGCGGCTACCAGTCGCTGCCGAAGGTGGAGATGCCGGGTGCGCTGCTGATCGGCGACACCGCCGGCCTGCTCAACGTGCCGAAGGTGAAGGGGACCCACCAGGCGATCCGCAGCGGCATGCTCGCCGCCGAGCACCTGGTCGCCACCCGGCTCGCGGCCGAAGGCTTCGACGCCAGGCTGCGCGGCTCGGAGGCGATGGCGGAACTGAAGAAGGTCCGCAACGTCAAGCCGGGCTTCAAGCGCGGGCTGTGGTTCGGCATGTTGAACGCGGCGTGGGAAACCGTCACCGGCGGGCTGTCGCCGTGGACGCTGAAGAACAAGCCGGACTGGAGCGCCCTGCACAAGCTCGGCGAACACCAACAGCCGAAGCGTGACTACCTCGAACGCACGCTCGCGCCGCGCGACCGCCTGGCAAGCGTGTACTTCGCCGCCACCGAGCACGACGAGGACCAGCCGGTCCACCTCAAGGTTGCCGACACCGACCTGTGCGCAAGCCGCTGCGTGGTGGAATACGACAATCCCTGCACCCGCTTCTGCCCCGCCGGCGTCTACGAAATGGTGGCTGACGACAACGCCCCGCACGGCAAGCGCCTGCAGGTCAATTCCGCCAACTGCGTGCACTGCAAGACCTGCGACATCAAGGACCCGTACGAGATCATCACCTGGGTCACGCCGGAAGGCGGCAGCGGGCCGAATTACCAGAACCTGTGACCTTGCGCGCGCGCAACACGCGCGGGGGCCGCTGAGCGGCGGGCCCCTGTAGCGGAGTCAAGGAGGAGGCAGCGGCCGACAGGTCGCTGCCGGGGGACATTCGCGGAAGGGGCTCGCCGCTCAGCGGCCCCCGCGATGCCTCAGTGCAGCGGAACGCCGGTCTTCTGCACCGCTTCCTCGCGGCTCACGCCGTCCGCCAGTTCGACCAGCTTCAGGCCTTCTGCGGTCACGTCGAACACGCCCAGCTCGGTGATGATGCGGCTGATCACGCCAAGTCCGGTCAGCGGCAGCGTGCATTGCGGGATGATCTTCGGCGCGCCGGTCTTGGTGGTGTGTTCCATCAGCACCACCACCCGCTTGACCCCGGCCACCAGGTCCATCGCGCCGCCCATGCCCTTGACCAGCTTGCCCGGCACCATCCAGTTGGCGAGGTCGCCCTTGTCGGTGACCTCCATCGCACCGAGGATCGCAAGGTCGATGTGGCCGCCACGGATCATCGCGAACGACTCCTGGCTGCCGAAGTAGCTGGCGCCATCGACCGCGGTGACGGTCTGCTTGCCGGCGTTGATCAGGTCGGCATCGACCTCTTCGTCCAGCGGGTACGGGCCGATCCCGAGCAGGCCGTTCTCGCTCTGCAGCCACACGTGCATGCCGTCCGGGATGTGGTTGGCCACCAGCGTCGGCAGGCCGATGCCGAGGTTCACGTAGGCGCCATCGCTCAGTTCCCTGGCGGCGCGCTCGGCCATCTGGTCGCGGGTCCAGGCCATGTCAGTTCTCCTCCGGCTGGCGGATGGTGCGTTGTTCGATGCGCTTCTCCGGGATGGCGTTGACCACGATCCGGTCCACGTAGATGCCGGGCAGGTGCACGTGGTCGGGATCGATCGCGCCGATCTCCACCAGTTCCTCGACCTCGGCCACGCAGACCTTGCCGGCCATCGCCACCGCCGGGTTGAAGTTGCGCGCGGTCTTGCGGAACACCAGGTTGCCGGCGGTGTCCGCCTTCCATGCCTTGACCAGCGAGACGTCCGCCTTCAGCGCGGTTTCCAGCACGTACCAGCGGCCGTCGATCTGCCGGGTTTCCTTGCCCTCGGCCACCACCGTGCCGTAGCCGGTGGCGGTGAAGAACGCCGGGATGCCGGCACCGCCGGCGCGCAGGCGCTCGGCGAGGGTGCCCTGCGGGTTGAACTCCAGCTCCAGTTCGCCGCCGAGGAACTGGCGCTCGAACTCCTTGTTCTCGCCGACGTAGGACGAAATCATCTTGCGGATCTGGCGGGTTTCCAGCAGCTGGCCGAGGCCGAAGCCGTCGACGCCGGCGTTGTTGGAGATCGCGGTCAGGCCGGTGACCCCGGAATCGCGCAGCGCGGCGATCAGGGCCTCGGGGATGCCGCACAGGCCGAAGCCGCCGACGGCGAGGGTCTGGCCGTCCGCCACCAGCCCGGCAAGGGCAGTCGCGGCATCCGGGTATTGCTTGCTCTTGGCGGCCAAGGGGCGGCTCCATCGGGGCGGGGAACCGGTATTTTACCGGCAAGCCGCGGCTCGCCCACCGTACCTTCGGGCACCCGGCGCGGGGCCCCGCGCTTCGAGCAAATACCCAGTCACCCTCGGGTAAAATGGCGGCCACGTCTTTCCCAGGATTCCCCGCCCGATGAAGATCCTCGTCGCCTACAAGCGCGTGGTGGACTACAACGTCCGCATCCAGGTCAAGCCGGACGGTTCCGGCGTGGTCACCGATGGCGTCAAGCTGTCGGCCAACCCGTTCGACGACATCGCGCTGGAAGAAGCCCTGCGCCTGCGCGACAAGGGCATCGCCACCGAGGTGATCGTTGCCACCATCGCGCCGGCCGACGCCCAGCCGCACCTGCGCAACGGCCTGGCGATGGGCGCCAACCGCGCCATCCACGTGGTCAGCGACCAGCCGATCCAGCCGCTGGCCGCCGCCCGCACCTTCCTCAAGCTGATCGAGAAGGAACAGCCGGACCTGGTGATCCTCGGCAAGCAGGCGATCGACGACGACGCCAGCCAGACCGGGCAGATGCTGGCCACCCTGTGGGGCCGCCCGCAGGCGACCTTCGCATCGAAGCTCGACATCGAAGGCGGCAAGGCCACGGTGGTGCGCGAGGTCGATGCCGGCCTGGAGACGCTCGAGGTCGACCTGCCGGCGGTGGTCACCACCGACCTGCGCCTCAACGAGCCGCGCTTCATCAAGCTGCCGGACATCATGAAGGCCAAGTCCAAGCCGCTGGAAACCATCGCCTTCGCCGACCTCGGCGTGGATGCCGGCGAAGGGCTCAAGACCACCCATTACGCGGCGCCGGCCAAGCGCAGCCGCGGGGTGATGGTGAAGGACGCGGCCGAACTGGTCGCCGCGCTCAAGCAGAAGGGGTTGCTCTGATGTCGAACAACATGGCTGCCAAGGTCCTGATCGTCGCCGAACACCTGGGCGGCAAGCTCAACGCCTCCACCGCCAAGTGCGTGTCGGCCGCGCAGGCGCTGTCGCCTGACTCCATCGACATCGTCGTACTCGCAGCAGACCCGGCCGGCGTTGCCGCCGAGGCCGCGCAGATCGCCGGCGTGGCGAAGGTGCTGACGGTCGCCAATGCCGCGAACGCAAACGCCATCGCCCAGGTGCTGGCACCGCAGGTCGCCGCGTTGGCCGCCGGTTACAGCCACGTGTTCGGCCCCAGCACCACCTTCGGCAAGGACCTGATGCCCTGCGTCGCCGCCCTGCTCGGCGTGGCCCAGGTCTCCGACGTGATGGCGGTCGAAGGCAGCCATACCTTCAAGCGCCCGATCTACGCCGGCAACGCGATCATCACCGTGGAAGCGCCGGCCGACCACGCAGTGGTCGCCACCGTGCGCACCGCCTCCTGGCCGGAAGCCGCGCGCGGCGGCAGCGCCAGCGTCGAAGCCGCCAGCGTCGATGCCGCGCTGCCCGCGCATACCCGCTTCGTTGGCCTCGCCGCCGGCAAGTCCGACCGCCCCGACCTGCAGAGTGCAAAGCGCGTGGTCTCCGGCGGCCGCGGCGTGGGTTCGCAGGAGAACTTCAAGATCATCTACGACTTCGCCGACAAGCTCGGCGCGGCGGTCGGCGCCTCGCGCGCCGCGGTCGACGCAGGCTACGTGCCGAACGAACTGCAGGTCGGCCAGACCGGCAAGATCATCGCCCCGGAGCTGTACGTCGCGGTCGGCATCAGCGGCGCGATCCAGCACCTGACCGGCATCAAGGACGCCGGCACCATCGTCGCCATCAACAAGGACGGCGATGCGCCGATCTTCGAGATCGCGGACATCGGGCTGGTGGGGGATCTGTTCGCGATCCTGCCGGAGTTGCAGGCAGCGCTGGGCTGAGCCCGCTGGGTGGGCACCCACGAAAAAGGAGCCTCACGGCTCCTTTTTCATTTGTAGATCCAGGCGCGATACACGACGAAGGTGATGGCGGCGAGCACGCCCTCGACCGCGGGCTTCGCGAGCCACGCCCACTGCAGGCCAGCACCTTGCTCGATGGCTTGGATCGCCCAGGTACTGGCGAGGGTCATCACGCACCACGTCGCCACGTAGCGTCCGAAGCGGCGCCAGCCGAGCTTGCTGCCTTCGGCATCGCGGAAGGTGAACACGCCATTGAGCAGGTACGCGAGCAGCGCACCGGCCAGTCGCGCCAGCACGTTCGCCGGAATCGACGGCATGCCAAGCCAGGTGAGGGCGACGAAGCTTGCCCAGTCCAGCAGCAGCGCCATTCCACCCGCCAGGCCATACGCCATGCCCTGTCGCAGCAGGCCCCGCATCGAACCCATCGGCTAGCGCCGCAGGCGACCCAGCGCGTGGCGCGGGACGCTGGCGATGTCGTAGGCGAGGAACGCCAGCAGCAGCTGCAGGCCGATCAGCACCGGCATCGCCGCCAGCATGATCACGCCCGTCGCCGCGGTCTGGCCGGTGGACAGCGACTGCCACCAATGCCAGCCGCCGTAGACCACGCCGAACAGCAGCAGCGCGAGCCCGCACAGCAGTTCCAGCGAGGCCACCGACACATCGCGCAGGAAGTAGTTGTAGAAGATGCGCTTCAGGAAATTGCCGGTGTGCTTGAAAAGGAATTCCGGCAACACGCCTCCGATCCTGAGGTTGCTCACTTCATCGCCGTATTCGGCATCCATGGGCACATCGCGCACCACCGCGCGGAACGTGCCGAGCCGGAACAGCATGTCCGACTCGAAGAAATAGCGTTCGCTGATCCGGTCCTGCGGCAGCATCGCCGCGGCGCGCCGGGAAATAGCGGTGTAGCCATTGGTGGGGTCGAAGATGTCCCAGTAGCCGGTCGAGAATTTCGCCATGAACGACAGCACCGCATTGCCGAACAAGCGCAACCGCGGCATGCGCGAGATGTAGCGCAGGTCGTAGAAGCGGTTCCCCTTGGTGTAGTCGGCTTCACCGGCCAGCACCGGCGCCACGAACGACGGCAGCAATGCAGGGTCCATCTGTCCGTCGCCATCCAGCTTGACGATGACATCCGCCCCCGCGGCGATGGCGTGCCGGTAACCGGTCATGACCGCCCCACCGACGCCGCGATTCGCCTCGTGGAATACGACCTGCAAGCGGGGATCGTGGCACTGCTCCTGCAGCAAGCGTCCCGACCCCTGTGGGCACGCATCGTCCACCGCCACGATCAAGCCCACTTCAGGGCCGATCCTGCCAACGAGCTCGACGACGTGGGCGGCGACCTTGTAGCAGGGAATCACTGCCGCGATGACAGGGGGCGGCATGTCCACCGCCAGCGCATCGACGCCGGTTCCGGCCAGTGCGTGCGGCAGTTGGTTCATTGCTTCTGGCAGGGAATCTTGGCGACCGCGCGACGCGCGAGCACTGCGCCCGACACACGATCCTGCAGGGTGAACTGGGTGCCTTCGAAGACCCACTTGCCTGTGGTCGCCGTGTCCTTCTGCCCCGCCTCCACCCACAGCTTGCGCGGATTGCCGGGGCTTTCCACGAAGACCGAGACACCGCCCGCGGCAAGCGCGCCGGCATCCCAGCCCATGGTCGCGACTGCCACCGGCGTTCCACTGCAGTCCACATCACTCAACGCAACCGATACCTTGTCTGCGGGCAACGCATCCGTAACGGGCGCTGCTGCAGCAGCAGCCGTGCTTGCCGCCGGCGCGGGCGCGGGTGCAGGAACGTTGGGCACTTCCTGGCTACAGCCCGCAAGGCCGAGCACGGCAGCCAGCATCAGTACGCGTTTCATGACTTGTCGACTCCTGTTGCGAAATCCGTCCAGCGCGCCTTCGCGCGATCCAGGAAGCGTCCCACCCTGCCCTTCAGCCTCAAGGCCGGTTGCTCGATCAGGCGCCAGGACAGGACCCCCATGATGCTGGCGGCAAGCGCACTGGCAAGGAAATTCGGCATCGGCGTGATCCCCGGGAACACCGACACCATCACCTGCTGCAGCGGCCAACCCCACAGGTAGATGCCATAGGAAGGGTCGCCCAGCCTGGCAAGGTCCAGGTAAGGCGTGCGATACGCGAACCAGAAGCAGAAGTAGGCGATCGACAGGCCCAGCAGCCATTGGTAGCTGTCGGTGTTGTAGCTGATGTAGGTGAGCACCGCCAACGCGAGCATGACGTCATGGCGGACCTCGATCCGGTTCTTGAACAACTGCGCAAGGATGCCCACGCAGAAGAACGCGCCCAGCCGCAGCCATTCGGTGTGCACCGGCAACAACCGCGGATGCACGATCCCCGCGAGCAGCAACGCCAGCAATGCAACGGTCCCCAGCCGCCAGTTGCGCAGCAGCCCGAACACGCCCAACGCGGCGACCAGCAGGTACATCCGCATCTCCGCGGGAAGCGTCCACAGCGAGCCATTGACCGAAGGCATCCGGTGGTCGGCGAATACGCCGGGGAGCGTCCATGCCATCTCGGACGAGAACGCGAGATTGGTGGTGACGTAGCGTCGAACCTCCGGAGAGGCGAAATACTCGGCGCTGCCGAGGTCGGTGAACAGCGGCCCGAGGATGAGCGCGGACGCCACCAGCACGAACAGGAATGCCGGCACGATGCGCAGCAGGCGCGCGGTCATGAAGTCCGCCAGGTTTGCCCGGGCGATGTAGCTGCCGGAGACCATGAAGCCGCTGATCACGAAGAACATCATCACCGCGATGTCGCCGCTGTAGAACGGCCAGCCATTGCGCAGGAACACATCGGTGGTTCCGACATCCCGCGCAAGCACGAAGCTGTGGCCGTAGATGACCATCAGCGCGGCGATGATTCGCAGCAACAGGAAGTTGTCGCGCTTCTTCGTCAGGTATGAATGGATGGTGTGCATCGCGCGGTGGTCTTGTCCAATTCGTGGGTGGCGATCAGCGCAGCAAGCGCTGCGCTTCATTCCTGGGCGCGATGGTGGATGTCAGGCATCTGCTCGCATCCGCGTTCGGGCGCCACCAGACCTCCGCCTCGCCGCGGCGTTCCAGCATGACGAACCCAAGCGCCTCGAGTGCGGGCATTAGGCCCGGCCGCGCTTGCGCGGGACGAAACTCGACATGGGTGATGCCGATGCGCTCGAGGCCTTCCTTCCACAGGGACCCACTGGGATCCTTGGCCGCTTCGCCCGCAAATGCACTCATCCGCGGATCATAGAAACCGGTCGCCAGCGATTTCGACGGTGCCAGTGCCACGTACGAAGTGGTCAGGTCGGCGAACAACAGGCAGTAGGGGCGGCCGGATGCATCCAGGCTCCTCACCAGGGCCCGCTCCGGCACGTAGGTCTGCTCGACCTGCACAACCGCGCGTGGCCCATCCTTGAGCAGTTGTTCCGCCGCGCCGGCGGTGAGGATCCAGCTGGTGCTGCGGATCAGGCCGCACTGCACCAGCACCAGCGCGACCAGGCTCGCCACCGCCGCGCGCCGGTAGGGCTGCGCGGACAACGCCACCACCCCCAGCACGCCCAGCAAGCCGATCGCCGGGAAGATGTAGCGCAGATACTGGACCTGCAAGAACACCACCAGCCCCGTCGCAAGCGCGAATATCGTCAGCGCGGCGCGCCAGCCACCCGCAACGGCCGAGACCGCCCAGGCGCCAAGCAACGCCAACAGGCTGAGCCCGGCGGCTCCGATGTAGGACTCCAAGTAGCTGGGCGTCGCGAACGTGAGCTTCCAGAACGCATCGAGGCCGACGCCGGTATGCCAGCGGGGATCGGCGAAATCGATCGCCGCCATGTACGGCGATTTGAAGATGCCGTTGAACAACGGGAACAACGGATTCCCGGTGATCAGTGTTGCGTAGAAGTAGCTGCTGCCTGCAATGACGGCGGCGAACGCCAGCAGGAGTGCAAGGCGTCGGTACTGCCGCAGGGAAACGTGGTGCCAGATCAACCAGCTGCCGAGCACCAGCAGGTACACGCCATTGCTGATCTTCAGACCCGCCAGCATCCCGCACAGGCCGCCGATCACCCACGGCGAGGCGGCCCAGGTATCGTCGCGCTTGAGGGCGATACAGCAGGCGACGAGGTGCAGCAGCACGGCGGTCGAAGCACCGTCCACCTGCAACGTCATCCCGAAATAGGCGGTCAGCGGATGGCTTGCGTAGAGCGCCGCGGCCAACCACGGGAATGCGCCACGCGCCGCAAGCAGGTGGGCCACGCGATACGCGCCCACACAGCCCGCCAGCAACCAGCCAACTCCGATTGCCGAACGCGATTCCACGCCGGCGAGCACGGAGGTCATCGCATGCAGCACGTTGTTCAACCACGGCGCCACGGCGAATACCTGGCTCGACGCGTCGATCCGGTAGTACGACCCTGCAAGTAGTTCGCGCGCCATCAGCAGGTGCGCGGAGTTGTCGTCCGGATTGAGGCTGGGCAACCAGGCCGGCACCGCGGCGAGCCCGATGATCCCGACCGCGAAACATGCCGCGAGCGGCTCCTTCGTCGTTGCCTCGGACCACGACTGCATCATCGACCGTGCCGAGGCCAACAGCCTGTGCCTGCCCGCCCACAAGACGAGTGAGGCAGCAAACAGATACACGAGCGGTGAGTGGATCGGCAGGGGAAGCAACCACCCGATCAGAGCCGCCATCGCCCCCAGTCCGGCCAGCATCGCGGTGAACGCCACGTCCCCGGAACGCTCGCCGTCCCTGTGCAGGAACGAGCCGATCACCAAGCCCAACGACAGCAGCAAGACATAGGCTGCGGACTGTGCGATCCCGGCGAAGCCAACGAAGGCCACGACGCAGGCCAGCGCGAGCACGTCAGCGGCACGGAGCCGCCGCCCTGCACCCCTGGCAAGCGCCCACAGCAGCAACGCCGGCAGCACCAGCACGGCGCCGTAACGTGCCAGTAAGGGCAAGGCGCCCGTCAATGCCTCGCGTATCCCGGCGTTGGAGAACGCGAGCGCCAGGGTCACGACGATCGGCGCGATGCAGAGCACCGCAGCGATCCCCGCTTTCATGGGAACGTCGGCGATTCCTCGACCAGACATCATCGGCATCCGCCGCCCCTGCGGTTGCTGCTTAATTGCAGGGCAGGGCCGTGACCGTATGCGTCGCCAGTTGCTTGCCGGATTCGCCATCCACCAGCTCGACGAGGAGCCCGGCGATCACCCACTCGCCGGTCTTCGCTTCACCCTTCGGCGACATCACGGCCAGCGTCTTCTTCTCCGGGTTAGTGGAATCGCTGACCAGGACCTTGACCGAATTGACGTCGGGCCGCTGGACATCCCACTTGACCACCGAAGTCGTGCGATCCCGCCCCTCACAGGCATACACGTTCGCCGGCTCGACCGAGAAGGTCACGCCCTGCTCGACGCGGGTGTTGCTCGCCGGTGCCGCAGCGGCGGTTGCCGGCGCTTTCTGGTTCTTGTCGACATTGTCTGCAGGCGGCGCCGGCTTGGAGCAGGCTGCCAACCCGGCAAGCGACAACATCACGAACATGGCACGGGCAGTGTGGCTCTTCATTGCTTGCTCCAGGCAAAGGGGGAAAACCGTCAAAAAACCAACATGTTCGGAAGGGCGGACTGACGTCATCCATGCAAGGAGATGCGCCGGATCAGGCGCGTCCCGATGCCGCATGGCAACTCGGTCTTGATGAAATCCCGGCAGGGACCGGGCACGCCGGCATGATAATGCAGGCGGGCACGCTGCAGCCGTGAACGGCGTTGACGGCGATTCCAGCGGCTCAGGGCCGCCGGATTGCCTCATGGGGCCCGATTCCCGCTTCATGAACGCAGCTTGGGGCCGTTTTCTGGAACCTGGCCAGCATGTGCGTCGGGCTGATCCGTCCCGACGTGATCGCGGCGTGGTCCATGGCCTGGACCATGTCGATGAAATGCAGGTCCCACTCGGACTGTTGCCGGAAATGATGGCCAAAGCCACGATCGATGAACACGTCGATGATGTAGCCCCACGCCAGGAAGACGCTCGGCTGGAAGCGCTCCAACAAGAGCGGCAGGATGTCCTGTGCACGGATTCCCTCGAAGCCCTCCAGCGAGCAGTCCCAATCCAGAAAACTGTCTTCATGTCGTTGCAGGCGATGGTTGTACCGGTACCGGGGCGGCATCCACCGCCACGCCTCATCCACCAGCGCCCGCGCCTCCGGCCAGCGTTGGTGGCCATTGCGACCGATGGTGTCGGAGATCAGGAAACAGCCTTGATCGCCGAGCCGCTCGCACACGGAATCGAACAGGCGCTCGAGCTCGACGACGTGATGCAGCGACTGGTTGGCAATCACCACATCGAACTCGCCGCTCGGCAAGCCTTCGTTGAGATCATGGACCTGGGTACTGATGCGGCCTGCCAGCCCCTGCGCCTCGATGGCCTCGTTCGCGCGACCCAGGGCACCCTCGCTGATATCGAGACAGAGGATGCTGAAATCCTCCACTCCGCGCGCCAGCAATCCCTTCGCCACGTCGATCTCGTGCGCACAGTCGCCGGCTCCCACGCTCACCGCACGCAACGCCCCGCCGCAGGCCGTGGGCAGCGTGCTCACGCTCACCAACAGCCTGGGTTTTGCGCTGTCCATCGTGAGCATCCTGCTGTTTGTCTCGCTGGCGCAAACCGTGAGCCTGGGCGCGCTGCTGCCGTG
>Ga0209477_1000629_pt1 | contig 21949 bp, 17 predicted proteins | sample KloWWTupernatant_FD_187180 | JGI IMG/M metagenome (GOLD analysis project Ga0209477, IMG submission 187180) | Active sludge microbial communities from Klosterneuburg, Austria, studying microevolution and ecology of nitrifiers - Klosterneuburg... | ecosystem: Engineered > WWTP > Aerobic digester >... | reverse complement strand
GATCAACTACTTGCGCAACTCGTGACGACCGACATCGAGCGCACTTCCGGCAAGCAGCTGTTCCTGTTCGAGTAACGTTGGGACACCAGTGACTCTGACCCCGGTTTTGGACTCCATGTAGGCTTATGCCCATGCATTCGCAGCGGGTCGCCGGGAATTCGAGACGACGTTTGCTCCTGCGGGCCGTAATGACGCTCGCCGGCTTGTCGGCGCCGCTGTGCGCGGTGCGGGCGCAGTCGGTGGCCTGGGCGGGTCCGACGGACATCGCGGTCGAGCGTCTCTGCGATTACTGCCGCACCAGCGCCTCCGATGCGGCCGGCAATGTCGCGACGCTGGGTACCGGCTACAACGGCACCAACGGCGCGCAATACATACTCGCGCTCTACTTCAGCGCGAACGGTACGCTCGCGTGGCAACGCACCGTGGGATATGGCTATGCGTACGGCGCCGCCATGGACCCCTCGGGCAACGTCTTGATCACAGGCTGGTCGGAAGCGGACCCCGTGCCCACGGGGATGAGCATCAGCAAGTACACCCCGGCCGGCGATCTGGCCTGGGGCAGGAATTTCCTGTCTCCATTCCACGAGTCCTCGGGCATCGCCTCGGATGCCTCCGGCAACGTCTACGTCGTGGGCCGGCGGGGGAGCCGGATGTTCGTCATCAAACACGACGCGGCCGGTACCTTCCAGTGGGCGACGGACATCGACGTGGACGACAGCCGGGGCCGCGCGATCGTGGTGGATCCGGGTGGCGAGTCGGTGGTGGTGGGCCAGGCCGGGCCGGATGCAGCACCCGCCACCACCATCGTCGCGAAGCTGGATGCGGGCGGCACTGTCGTGTGGCAGCGCACGGCTTCGATCGCGCAGCACGTGTATGACTTGGCCGTGGACAGCGTGGGCAATCCGGTCGTGGCGGGCGGCAACGCCGATGCAGGCTTCGGGTCGGGGACCTTCCGGGTCCTCAAGTACTCCAGCGCGGGCGACTTCCTGTGGACGCGCGACCTCCCGCTGCAGGCCGGCCGGGCCTACGCCGTGGCGGTGGACTCAGCGGACCATGTCGTGGCGGCCGGCACGATCGACTACCCCGCGTTTCGCTCGAACCTGGTCGTCACGAAGTACGACCCCGCGGGCGAACTGCTCTGGTATCGGGAGCAGGACACCGCGGGCGTCGTGAACGGCAATGGACCGGCACAGGACGTGCTGATCGGCGGTGGCGACGATGTCACCGTGGCTGGATACAGCAGTCGCGACCCAGGCTACGTCGTGACGCGCTACAACGCGGCCGGTGAGCTCATGTGGGACACGCGGATCATTCCGCCGAGCGTTCCCTTTGCGTGCGCGTTCGACCTGGCACCGGGCCTCGGGGAATCGGTCTACGTCTCGGGCATTGTCAACGGCTGCACCGTGGGTGGCGGCCTGCAACTGGTCAATGTTCGCAATGACACCTTCCTGTTGAACGGCTTCGAGGGTTAGCGAACTGCGGCGATCAGGTTCGCCGCGGGTTCCTTGGACCTCTCCGCGCCCCAACCTCCGATGCCCCGGAGCGGCCGCATTTCAACGACGGTGGAGGCGTGTCGCCACCAGCGCCGGCATCGCGGCGAAGGCAAGCAGCGCGAGCGCATAGGCAATTCCCGCCACCGGGTCGCGGTCAAACAGCGCCTGCGCCGGGGTGAGGCCGCGCAGGCCGGCGGCCAGCGCGATTTCCGCGCCCAGCAGCAGCGCCAGGGCCAGCAGGCCGACCCGCCATGCGCCGCTCGTGCGCTGCGCGACCACGCGATGGCGCACGATCCAGCGCGCCGCCAGCACGATCACCAGCAACATCAGCGGCATCTCGAGCAATTCGGCCGCGCGTGCGCCGATTCGGTGCACCACGAATAGCGTGCGCAGCACGCCGAGCACGAAGCCGGCGCCGAATACCAGCCCGAAGTACGCCAACGCGGCGCCCAGCGTCGCCCTGGCGCGTGCCACCGGCCGTGCCTCAGACCACGGTGCCGAACAGGCGGCCCACCAGCGCGGTCAGGGCCATCGCCAAGGCACCCCAGAACGTCACCCGCCAGGCGCCGCGCAAGGCGCTGGCGCCGCCGACTCGCGCGCCGATCGCGCCGAGCAGGGCCAGGAATCCCAGCGAGGTCGCGGCCACGAGGGTGGCCAGCCGCGCCGGCGGCGCCAGCAGCGCGACGGCCAGCGGCAGCAGGGCGCCGACCGCGAAGGTGCCGGCCGAAGCCAGTGCCGCCTGCACCGGGCGCGCGGTCGTGATCTCGGAGATGCCGAGTTCGTCGCGCGCATGCGCGCCCAGCGCATCGTGAGCCATCAACTGGTCGGACACCTGCTGCGCCAGCGCCGGGTCGAGTCCGCGCCGCACGTAGATCGCGGTCAGCTCCTCGCGCTCGTGCGGCAGGTCGGTCGCGAGTTCGCGGCGTTCGCGCTCGAGGTCGGCATTCTCGGTGTCGGATTGCGAGCTCACCGACACGTACTCCCCGGCGGCCATCGACATCGCGCCCGCCACCAGGCCGGCGGTGCCGGCGACCAGGATGCTGCCGACGCTCGCGTTCGCCGCCGCCACGCCGATCACCAGGCTGGCGGTGGAGACGATGCCGTCGTTGGCGCCCAGCACGGCGGCGCGCAACCAGCCGATGTGCTGGGTGCGATGACGCTCGAAGTGGCGGTGCGGCATGGCGTGCCTGCCTTCCCCCGTGGGGATGCGGAGTGGTACGGGCCGTCAGGCCGGGGACAGCGTCCTCAGCGATCGGCGCGCCGGCTGGCGCTGCCGTCGTCGCGTTGCGCGTAGTGTCCGATGGTCGCCACCACCAGCGCCGCCAGCGCGATCCAGTCCGCGAGCACGACGCGCGCGAGCTCGGCGTTGTAGCCCGGGGCCGCGTAGGCGAAGCCCAGGAAGCCCAGCACGCTGGCGTAGCCCGCCACCAGCGCGAGCCCGCGCCACGCGGGCCGGAATGCCGCCGCAACCAGCAGCAGGCCCAGCAGCGCGAACAGCAGCGCGCGATGGCGCAACAGGATCACGAGGCTGGCGTCGTCCAGTGGCACGCCGTAGAGGGCCTGCAGGCGTTCGGGTCCGAGCATCCCGGCGGCCGGGAGCAGGTGGATGATGGCGGCGACAAGCAGGGCTGCGGCGACCAGGCGATTCATGTCGTTTCCGTCGGGGTCCGGTTCAGGGCAGTGGCACGACGGAGCCCGGATCCGCGAACAAGCCGGGTTCGAAGTGGCGACGCACCGGCGCGAAGCTGCGCCGGTGGATGCCGCAAGGTCCCAGGCGCTGCAGCGCCTCGAGGTGATCGGGCGTGGGATAGCCCTTGTGCACGGCGAAACCATAGCCCGGGTAGCTGCCATCGAGTTCGCGCATCAGGCGGTCGCGGGTCACCTTGGCCACGATCGAGGCCGCGCCGATGCAGGCCTCGCTGGCATCGCCGCCGACGATCGCGCGCGCGGGCAGCGGCAGGCCGCGCGGCAGGCGGTTGCCATCGACCAGCGCCTGGTCCGCGGCGGGCACGAGGCCCGCCAACGCGCGCGCCATGCCGGCCAGCGTGGCCTGCAGGATGTTGAGCCGGTCGATCTCCGCCACCTCGACCACCACCACGTGCCAGGCCAGCGCGCGTTCGACGATGCGGGCGTAGCAGTCCTCGCGCTGCCTCTGCGACAGCGCCTTGGAATCGCCAACGCCGGCGATCGCACGGCGCGGCGCCAGGATCACCGCCGCCACCACCAGCGGGCCGGCGAGCGGGCCGCGGCCCGCCTCGTCGACCCCGGCGATCCGCCGTACGGCCACGCTCAGCGGGCCCCCTGTCGGCGCGCGCGTCTGGCGGAATCGCCGTGCCACGGGATATTGGGTCCCGCATTGCGAAATTGATGCATGGTCTCCGCGCCGATGCAGCCTCGGGGCCCTGATATTATGCGCTTGCCCCGCCTGAAGACCGCCAATCGCATGAAGTTCCCCGGCTCCGCGCTTGCCGCGCTGTTCGTTGTCGCGCTCGCTTCGGGCTGCGGCGCCGACGCGCCCGATCCTGCCGCCGCCACCGGCGCCGCCGCGCTCGCGGTCGCGCTGGTGCCGGTCGAGCGCGCGGGGGTCGATCGCAACGTCAGCGCTTCGGGCGCGATCGCGGCCTGGGAGGAGATGCAACTCGGGGTCGAGGTCAGCGGCCTGCGCGTGGCGCGGGTCGAGGTCGAGGTCGGCGACCAGGTCGAGCGCGGCGCGCTGCTGGTCGCGCTCGACGGCCGCACCATCGACAGCGAGTTGCGCCAGGCCGCGGCCGCGCTGGAGGAGGCCGAGGCCGCGCTGGTCCTGGCCCGCAGCAACCTCGAGCGCGGGCGCCAGTTGCGCTCGCGCCAGCTGATCAGCGCCGCCGAACTCGACCAGCTCGGCGCCGGCGTGGTCCAGGCCCAGGCTCGCGTGTCGACCACCGCGGCGCTGCGCGACGCCGCGCGCCTGCGCCTGGATTACGCGACCCTGCGCGCGCCCGATGCCGGCGTCATCTCGCGCCGCGACGTCCAGCCCGGCCAGGTCGTGATGGCCGGCGACGAGATGCTGCGCCTGATCCGCCAGGGCCGGCTCGAGTGGCGCGCCGCGCTGGCCGAGGGCGACTTGGTCGCGATCCAGCCCGACATGCGCGCGGTCCTGACCGCGCCCGACGGCAGCGTGGTGGAAGGCAGCGTGCGCGCGGTCTCGCCCAGCCTCGACGTCGCGACCCGTACCGGCACGGTCTACGTCGACCTGCCGCAACCGGGCGGATTGCGCGCCGGCATGTTCGCCCAGGGCGCGATCCGCCTCGGCGACACGCCCGGCCTGACGGTGCCGTTGTCGTCGGTGGTGCGCCGCGATGGCTATGCCTACGTCTTCGTGGTGGATCCGAAGCAGCGCGTGGCCCAGCGCCGCATCGAAGTCGGGCGCGTCTCCGGCGGGCGCATCGAGATCCTCGATGGCGTGGCCGAGGGCGAGCAGGTCGTGGGCCGCGGTGCCGGTTTCCTCAGCGACGGCGACCGGGTGCGCGTGGTCGCCGCCGACGTCGCGGCCGCCCAGCCATGAACCTGTCGGCCTGGGCCATCCGGCGCCCGCTCGCGGCGCTGATGATCTTCGTCGCACTGTGCATCGCGGGGCTGTACGGTTTCCATCGCCTGCCGGTGGCGCGCTTCCCCGACGTCGCCTTCCCGATGGTCACCGTCACCGTGACCCTGCCGGGCGCGGCGCCGAGCCAGCTCGAGACCGAGGTCACGCGCAAGGTCGAGGACGCGGTCGCCACCATCGAGGGCCTCAAGCGCTCGGTCTCGACCGTGAGCGAGGGCGTCTCGGTCACCGCGATCGAGTTCCGCCTCGAGGCCGACCTCAACGTCGTGCTCGACGAGGTCCGCGACGCCGTCACCCGCATCCGCATCGACCTGCCGCTCGACATCGAGGAGCCGGTGGTGGCCAAGGTCAACGTGGTCGGCGGTTCGCTGCTGACCTACGCGGTGCGCTCCGACCGCATGCGAACCGACGAGCTGTCATGGTTCGTAGACGACGTGGTGGCCAAGGCGATGTACGGCATCCGCGGCGTCGGCTCGGTCTCGCGCGCCGGCGGCGTCGAGCGCGAGGTGCGTATCGACCTCGATCCGCGCGCGCTGCAGTCGCTGGGCATCACCGCCGGCGAAGTCTCGCAGCAGTTGGCGCGGATCCAGCTCGAGCGCCCCGGCGGCCGCACCGAGTGGGCCGGCACGCAACAGGTCGTGCGCACCGTGGGCACCGTGACCGATGCGCAGGCCCTGCGCGACTACCCGATCGCGCTGGCCGACGGCCGCTCGGTGCGGCTCTCCGCACTGGCCTCGGTGCGAGACGCAGCGGCCGAGCCGACCCAGATGGCGCTGCTCGACGGCAAGCCGGTGGTGGGCTTCTCGATCTCGCGCACGCGCGGCTCGAGCGAGATCGAGGTCGCCGAGGGCGTGCGCGCGGCGCTGGCGACGCTGGCGCGCGAGAACCCGGGCATCGAGTTCGTGCTGGCCTGGTCGATGGTGGAGGAGGCCGAGAACTCCTACCAGTCCTCGATGACCATGCTGTGGGAGGGCGCCGCGCTGGCCCTGCTGGTGGTGTGGCTGTTCCTGCGCGACTGGCGCGCGACCTGGGTCTCGGCCATCGCGCTGCCGCTGTCGATCATCCCGACCTTCGCGGTCATGCACCTGTTCGGCTTCAGCCTCAACATCATCACCCTGCTGGCGCTCGCGGTGGTGGTGGGCATCCTGGTCGACGACGCGATCGTCGAGGTCGAGAACATCGTGCGGCACCTGGGCATGGGCAAGTCGCCGGAGGAAGCGGCGCTCGACGCAGCCAACGAGATCGGCGTGGCGGTGATCGCGACCTCGCTCACGCTGGCCGCGGTGTTCGTGCCGGTCGCCTTCATGCCCGGCATCCCCGGCAAGTTCTTCCGCGAGTTCGGCTGGACCGCGGCAACCGCGGTGCTGTTCTCGCTGCTGGTCGCGCGCCTGCTCACGCCGATGATGGCGGCGCGGCTGCTGCGCGCCCAGCCGCAGCCCGAGGGCGATGGCCGCCTCATGCGCTGGTACCTGGGTTGGGTCGACGCCGCGCTGCGCCATCGCACGCGCACGCTGTGGATCGCGTTCGGGTTGTTCCTGGGCTCGCTCGCGCTGGTGCCGTTCATCCCGGCCACCTTCATCCCGACTTCAGACCTCGGCCGCAGCAACCTCAACCTGGAGTTGCCGCCGGGAACGCGCATCGAGGAGACCATCGCAGTCGCCGAGCAGGCGCGGACCTTGCTGGCAGCGATGCCGGAGCTGGCCCAGGTCTACACCCTGGTCGGCGGCTCGATCGACATCGGCGATCCCGGCAAGACCGGCATCGACGATTCGCGCAAGGCCACGCTGATCCTCGACTGGGGCGATGCGGGGGAACGCGCGCGCAGCCAGAAGGAACTCGAACGCGAGGTGCGCGCGAAGCTGGCCGGGCTGGCCGGCGTGCGGGTCGGCTTCATGTCCAGCGAGCCGGGCGAGCTCATGCAACTGGTGCTGGCCGGCGACGACCCGCGCGTGCTGGCCGCGGCGGGACAGGCGGTGGAGCGCGAGCTGCGCCAGCTCCCGGGCCTGGGCAGCATCTCCTCGACCGCGTCGCTGCTGCGCCCTGAAGTCGTGATCGAGCCGGACCCGGCGCGCGCGGCCGACCTCGGCGTGGCCACGACGGATATCGCCGAAGCCGCGCGCATCGCCACGGCCGGCGACTTCCGCCAGCGCCTGGCCAAGCTCAACCTGCCCGAACGCCAGGTGCCGATCCGGGTCGGCTTCGCCGATGACGCGCTGGCCGACCCGGCGCTGATCGGCAACCTGCTGGTCCCGGGCCGCGGTGGCCCGGTGCCGCTGATGTCGGTGGCCACGCTGCGCCTCGATTCGGGCCCGGCGCAGATCGACCGCTACCAGCGCCAGCGCAACATCACGCTCACCGCGGAACTCAACGGCCGCCCGCTGGGCGAGGTGATGGCCGAAGTCGAGGCGCTGGACTCGGTGCGAAACCTTCCGCCGGGCGTGACCTTCCTCAACACCGGCGACACGGAGGTCTTCGTCGAGCTCTTCGTCGGCTTCGCGCTGGCGATGGCCGCAGGCCTGGTGTGCATCTACGCGGTGCTGCTGCTGCTGTTCAACCACGCGCTGCAGCCGCTCACGATCCTGATCGCCGTGCCGCTGTGCGCCGGCGGCGCCTTCGGCGCCCTGCTGCTGACCCAGAACGCGCTGTCGCTGCCGGCCCTGATCGGGCTCCTGATGCTGATCGGCATCGCGACCAAGAATTCGATCCTGCTGGTCGACTACGCGGTCATCGCCGAGCAGGAGCACGGGTTGAACCAGCACGACGCGCTGGTCGACGCCTGCCGCAAGCGCGCGCGCCCGGTGATCATGACCACGCTGGCGATGACCGCGGGCATGCTGCCGGTGGCGCTGGGCTTCAGTTCCGACTCGAGCTTCCGCGCGCCGATGGCGATCGCGGTGATCGGCGGGCTGGCGACCTCGACCTTGCTCTCGCTGGTCGTGATCCCGGCCGCCTACACCGTGTTCGACGACCTCGGGATGTGGCTGCTGCGGCGCCGGCGCCACGTGCAGCCGGCGGCGACCAGCGCTTCGGGTTGATCAGCGAGGGGCGCCGGGCGCGACCGGGGCCAGCAGGCTGGCCACCGCCTCGGCGGCCTGCGCATCGGCGCCTGCGCGTAGCTCGGCGTGGATCCGCTCGAAGCGCGCCGACAATGCCGCGACGGCCGCCGGCTCGCGGAACCAGCGCAGCACCGCGTCGGCCAATGCCTGCGGCGTGCAGGCTTCCTGGACCAGTTCCGGCACCACGGTTTCTCCGGCCAGCACGTTGGGCAAGGCGTAGCGTTCGGTGCGCATGAGGCCGAAGGCGCGCACGATCCACGCCGTCAGCGCGGACACGCGATAGCCCACCACCATCGGCCGCTTGGCCAGCATCGCCTCCAGTGCCGCGGTGCCGGACGCGAGCAGGACCACGTCGGCCGCGACCATCGCGGCATGGGAATCGCCGTCGAGCAGCCGGATCGCGGGCGTGGCGGGCAGCAGCGGCGCGAAGGCGGCGCGGCAGGCGGGGTTCGCCATCGGCGCCAGCACCTGCAGGCCCGGGATCGCGTCGGCCACGCGCGCCGCGGCGGCGAGGAAGGTCGGGCCGAGGCGGCGGATCTCGCCCAGGCGCGAGCCCGGCAGCAGCGCCAGCACCGGCACGCCGTCGGCGATGCCCAGCGCGGCGCGCGCGGCGGCACGATCGGGCTGCATCGCGAAGCGCTCGGCGACGGGATGGCCGACGTAGCGGGCGTCGATGCCGTGGCGCGCGTAGATCGGCGGCTCCATCGGGAACAGGCACAGCACGCGGTCGGCGCTGCGCCCGATCCGGCGCGCGCGGCCCTCGCGCCACGCCCACACCGAGGGACTGACGTAGTGCACGGTGCGGATGCCGCGCGCCTTCAGCTGGCGCTCGATCCCGAGGTTGAAGTCGGGTGCGTCGATGCCGACGTACACATCGGGCTTGAATTCGAGCACGCGCCGGTGCAGCGCGCGGCGCAACGCCAGCAGGCGCGGCAGGTGGCGCAGAACCTCGGCCAGCCCCATCACGGCCAGGTCCTCGGCCGGCCACCACGTCTCCAGCCCCGCCGCCACCATGCGCGGGCCGCCGATGCCGGCGCAGCGCACGCCGGGCAGGCGCGCGCGCAAGGCTTCGACCAGGCCGGCGCCGAGCAGGTCGCCGGAGGCCTCGCCGGCCACCAGCACGATGCGCGGGGCCGCGGGTTCGGGAGCGGAGTTCAAGGCCAGGTCCGGGTGCGGGGATCGTGCGATCCTAACCCGGCGCAGGACGCGGCCGCCGGCATGTGCCGGAGGTCACTGGCAGGTTCGACCCGGCGCAGACGCCCGTCCGCCGCCTGCGCGCGTTCGTCCGGCCGCTTGTGGCAGCGCGTCACGGCACGGATCGCCACCACCGCGCGCGTGCGAAGATCACGTCTTGCCGCCGCCCTCGGGTGAGCCCTCCCCACCGCGGCGCGAGCACCTGCCAAGTCCGGATCCATGACGCCATCCATCCACCACTTCGGCGATTGCAGCGTCGACCCCGCCGCGCGCGAACTGCGCCGGCGTGGCGAGCTGCTGGTGGTCTCGCCCAAGGTCTTCGACTGCATCGCCTACCTGCTCGAACACCGCAACCGCGCGGTCGGGCGCGACGAGCTGATCGCCGCGGTCTGGGGCCGCGCCGACGTCAGCGACACCCTGCTCGGCCAGACCGTGCTCAAGGCGCGCCGCGCGATCGGCGATACCGGCGACGAGCAATGCATGATCCGCACGGTGCCGCGCTTCGGCTACCACTGGGTGGCGCCGCTGCGGGCGGTGCAGGCCGGCAATGGCGACGGCGCGCCGGCGCCAGCGGTCGCGTCGCCGGAGTCCGCGCCGGCGGTCGCGCGTGCGGCGCCGTTGCCGCCGCCGCCGGTGGCCGCGGTGCGACCGCGGCGACCGCTTCCGGCGCTGCTGCTGGGCGTCGCCGCAGTCCTGGCCCTCGGCGCCGTGGCATGGCACTACGGTGCGACGCCACGTGTGCCGGACCGGGCTGCTGCTTCCGGCGCAGCGACGGTTGCCGCCGCGGAGGCCTGGGCGGTCGAGGCGGCCAGTACCGCGGTAATGCCGCTGGAAGGCGTGGTGGAGCCGGAATGGGCGTGGCTGCGCCTGGGCATGATGGATGTCATCGGCGCGCAGCTGCGCAATGCCGGACAGCGGGTCGTGGCCAGCGACAACGTGGTGGCGATCCTGCGCGGCCGCGGCGTCGAGGCCGACGGCGGCGTCGCGGCCGTGCGGCGCGCCACCGGCGCGCGCTATCTGGTCCAGCCGCGCGCCCAGCGCATGGATGCCGGCTGGCGCATCGAGCTGGCCCTGCTGGAGGCCGACGGCGGGCGCCGGACGGTGGAGGCCACCGGCGCTGACGCGGTGGCGGCTACCCGCGCCGCGGGCGCCGCCTTGCTCGGACTGCTGGGCCGCCAAGCGGAACCCGACCCGACCCGGCCGGACACCCTGGCCGAAGTCCTGCAGCGGGCCGACGCGGCGCTGCTCAGCCTCGACTTCGATGGCGCGCGCCGGGTGCTGGATGCCGCGCCGGCCGCGTTGCAGGGCGAGCCCGCGCTGGGCCTGCGCCGGGCCCAGGCCGACTTCCGCTCGGGGCAGCTCGCCCGCGCGAGCGCCATCGCGCGCGGCCTGCTGGATGCGGAGCCCGGCATTGCCGATCCGGTCCTGCGCGCGCGCGTGCTCAACCAGCTCGGTGCGGTGGTCCTGATCGAGGGACGCGCCGCGGAGGCCGAGACGGCGTTTCGCGAAGCCGTGGCGCTGGTAGCCACGCGCGAGCAGCCGGCCGTGCTGGGACAGGCCTATACCGGTCTCGCGTCCGCGCTCGCCGACCAGGGGCGCTACGCGGATGCGGCGGTCGCCTTCGGTCGCGCGCGCGTGCCGCTGGTGCTGGCCGGCGACACCCTGGCACTGGCGCGGGTCGACGCCAACGAGGGCATGCTCGAGCGCCTGCGCGGGCGGCCCGAGGTGGCCTTGCCGCTGCTGCAGCGCGCGGTGGGCGTGTTCGAGCGCTTCGGCGCGCTCAATGAATTGTTCGTCACCGTGGCGGCGGAAGTCGAGGCCCACCTGCTGCTGCTGGACCCGCAGGCGGCGCTGGCGGCCAGCACGCCGCGCTACCGCGAGCGCAATCGCCTGGCCAACGCCAGCAACCGCGAATACCTGGTGCTGCACCATGCGCGCGCGCTGGCCGCCGCGGGCCGCACCTCGCAGGCGCGGCAATTGCTGGAGGAACTCGACCGCGCGGCGCCGAGCGAGCCGCCGCTGCGGCCCGGCGTGGCGGCGGCGCTGGCCGAGCTGGAACTGGAGGCGGGCAACGCGGCGGCGGCGTCGCGTTGGGCCGGCATGGCGGTCGAAGCGCTGGACCAGGAGGCCTGGCGCCTGCGCGCACGGACCTGGCTCACGCGGGTGCGGGCCCTGCGCATGCAGGGGGACCTGGCCGCCGCCGGGCGCGAAGCCAGGGCACTGGACCAGTGGGCGCAGCGGTATCCCGAGTTCGCCTTCATCGGGGTCCTGGCCCGCCTGGCCGAGGCCGAACTGGACGCGGCGTCCGGCCAGGTCGAGCGCGCCATGGCGCGCTACGCCCAGGCGCAGTCGGGGGCCGAGGCCTGGGGCGTGCCGGCGGACCTGGCCCTGGTGGCCTTGTCCCATGCGCAGGCACTGATCGAGTCCGGCGCCGCCGAGGAGGCCAGTGCCGTGGCCGGGCGCGTGCTGCGCTGGGCGGACCGCGATTACGGCATCGCGGTCCTGCAGGCGCGCCTGTACCAGGCCCTGGGCCAGGAATCGGCCCGCGACGCCAGCCTCGCGCGGGCGCGCGACCTGGCCGGGGAACGGCCGTTGCCGGCGCTGGCCGAACCACGGCCGGCGATGGCCCAGGAGCTCGGCTTCCGCGGCTAGCAGGGCCGGGCAACGGCCGCCGCGGCGCTTGCCGCGACGCAATTCACGTGTTGCGAATGCTGCGCGAGGCCGCTGCGAGTGCGGCGCCGCCCGGACCTGGCCCAGAATCGCGAGTCGCCTGCGCCCGTTCGCGCTGCGGCCCGCAGATGGATGCCCCGCATCCGTCGCGGCTGAACCCAGCCACCAGACCATCCGGGGTGCCCGTGCGCAATTCCAGACTGATTCCCTTGCTCCTGCTCTCGTTGAGCGCGAGCGTCCAGGCCGCCGGGACGTTCACCGTCCTGCCCGCGCCGGGCGTGCGCGTGACCAAGATGTCGCCCAATGGCGAGTACGTGGTCGGCACCTACTTCGGCGAGGACGGCAGTACCGTCGGCTACATCTGGCGCGCCAGCGACCAGAGCAGCCACGTGCTGACGGAAATGAACAACGTGATCGGGGTCAACAACCTCGGCGTCGTTTCGGGCTCGGTGCCGGTCAACGGCGGCGCGTTGTTCGGCGGGCTCGACCTCGGCGCCACCGCGACGATCGGCATGGCGCCGATGCAGCTGACCGCGCCGCTGGAGGAGAATTCGAACGGCTACGATATCGCCGACGACGGCACCGTGGTCGGCCTGTCCTTCGACGTCGGCTACAGCCAGGACCGCACCAAGGCCTTCGTCTGGACCCCATCGCAGGGCATGCAGCTGCTGGCGACGACCAGCCCCTTCACCTACTCGCGCGCCAACGCCATCAGCAGCGACGGCCGCGTCATCGCCGGCTGGAACGACAACGACTTCGGCCGCAGTGGCGTGATCTGGCGCAACCGCGTGCCCATGGACGTGCAGGACGACGTCGGCGGCCGGGTCGGCGAGGCCACTGCGGTCAGCGGCAACGGCCGCTTCGTGGCCGGCGGCTTCTACCTCGACCCGCTGGGCAACTACGGCGCCTGGCGCTGGAGCGAGAAGGGCGGCGTGCGCGTGATCCCCAACATGGAGTACGCCTTCGCGATCAGCGACGACGGCCGCACCGCGGTCGGCTCGTCCTCGTTCTTCGAAGGCCGCACCGCGCGCATCTGGCGCGCAGGCGTGGGCACCGTGGACCTGGCCCAGTACCTGGCCGACAACGCCGTGACCGGCGTGCCCGAAGGCTTCCTCCTGGTCGGCGGCTTCAGCGCGCTGTCGGCAGACGGCAAGCGCATGGCCGGCTGGGGTTACGACAGCACCTTCGCGGTCCAGTCCTTCGTCATCGACGTGGTCGAGGAGCGCATCCTGGCCGACGGCTTCGAGCCGCGCTTCCCGCCGCCGCCGCCGCCGGACGAGGAATGAGGCAGCCCGACGGCGGCCGCCGCGACCCCGGGCGCGGGGCGCGGCGGCCGGCGTTTCAGCGGATCAGCGAGCGCTCGCTGCGCTCGATGAAGTCGAGCATCAGGCGCACGTCGGGCGCGCCGTCGGCCGCGGCGGCGAGCTGGGCGCGCGCGTCGGCGAGCGGCAGGCCGCTCTTGTAGATCGTGCGGTAGGCGCGCTTGATCGAGAGGATGCGCTCGCTGGAGAAGCCGCGGCGCTTGAGTCCCTCGGTATTGATGCCCTTGGGCAGCGCGAAGTTGCCGGCCACGGTGACGAAGGGCGGCACGTCGCGGCTGATGATCGAGCCCATCGAGGTGAAGGCATGCGCGCCGACCTGGCAGAACTGGTGCAGCAGGGTGAAGCCGCCCAGGATCGCCCAGTCGTCGACCCGGCTGTGGCCGGCGATCGAGGCGGCGTTGGCGAAGATGGTGTGGCTACCGACCACGCAGTCGTGTGCGACGTGCACGTAGGCCATGATCCAGTTGTCGTCGCCGATGCGCGTGGTGCCGCTGTCCTGGGTGGTGCCGCGGTGGATGGTGCAGTACTCGCGGATGGTGTTGCGGTCGCCGATCTCGAGCCGGGTCGGCTCGCCGTGGTACTTCTTGTCCTGCGGCTCGCCGCCGATGGCGCTGAAGGCGAAGATCCGGTTGTCGCAGCCGATCCGGGTCGGGCCCTCGATCACGACGTGGCTGCCGATGCTGGTGCGGTCGCCGATCTCGACCCCGGGTCCGATCACGCTGAAGGGACCGATGCTGACGCCGCTGCCGATGCGCGCGGCGGGATCGACGATCGCGCTGCCGTGGATCATGCGTCGCGGCCCCGCTCGGCGCACAGGATCTCGGCCGACGCCACCTCGCGGCCGTCGACCGTGGCCACGCAGGCGAACAGGCCCATGCCGCGCAGCATGCGCTTGAGCGCGACGTCGAGGACCAGCTGGTCGCCGGGGATCACGGTCTTGGAGAAGCGCGCGTTGTCGACCTTGACCAGGTAGTAGAGCGGCGCGCGGCCGGGGTGCGAAACCGCGGAGATCTGGGTCAGCACGCCCGAGGCCTGCGCCAGCGCCTCGATGATCAGCACGCCGGGCATCACCGCATGGCCCGGGAAGTGGCCCTGGAAGAAGGGCTCGTTGATCGAGACGTTCTTGATCGCGCGCAGGGTCTTCGACGGCTCCACCGCGACCACGCGATCGATCAGCAGGAACGGGAACCGGTGCGGCAGCATCGCGGTGATGCCCGCGATCTCGATCGGCAGCTTGATTTCCGCGCTTGCGGACTTCTCAGTCGTCATTGTCCAGCTCCCGGACCCGTGGCAGCAGCTTGCGCACGATCTCGTCTAGGTGGCGGAAACGCGCGATGTTGCGCTTCCAGGTCCGATTGTCCTGCATCGGCAGGCCGGAAGAATACTCGCCCGGTTCGGTGATGCTGCGCGTGACCATGGTCATGGCGGAGATGGTCACCTTGTCGCAGATGCTGAGGTGGCCGGAAATGCCCGCCGCGCCCGCCACCAGGCAATGGCGGCCGATGCGGGTGCTGCCGGCGACGCCGACGCAGCCGGCCATGGCGGTGTGGGCGCCGATATGGCAGTTGTGGCCGATCTGGATCTGGTTGTCGAGGCGCACGTCCTCCTCGAGCACGGTGTCGCCCAGCGCGCCGCGGTCGATGGTGGTGTTGGCGCCGATCTCGCAGTCGTCGCCGATCCGGACACCACCAAGCTGGGGGACCTTGAGCCAGCGGCCGCCATCCATCGCCAGGCCGAAGCCATCGGCGCCCAGCACCGCGCCGGGATGGACCAGCACGCGCTGGCCCAGCACCACGCGCTCGACCAGGGTCACCCGCGCCACCAGGCGCGATTGCGCCCCGACCACGCAGTCGTCGCCGACCACGCAGCCGGGGCCCAGTTCGGCGCCGGCGCCGATCCGCGAGCGCGCACCGACCACGCACAGCGGCCCGATGCTGGCGCCGGCCTCGATCACGGCGTCGGGCGCCACCACCGCGCTGGCGTGCACGCCCGGTTGCGGCGCCGGGCGCGCGTCGTACAGCGCCGCGATGCGCGCGAAATCGGCATAGGGGTTGCGGCTGACCAGCGCCGCGACCGGGCAATCGGCCGCGTCGGCCTCGGCCAGCACCACGGCAGCCGCGCGGGTCGCGCGCAGTCGGGCGCGGTATTGCGGATTGGCCAGGAACGAGACCTGCGCGGGGCCGGCATCCTGCAGCGACGCCACGCCTTCGATCCGCGCGTCGCCGGGGCCGCGCAATTCGAGCGCGAAGCGCTGCGCCAGCCCGGCGAGCGTTGCCAGGGGCGCGTTCAACGCGCGGCGCCCGGTTCCGGCGCGGCGCTGCGCAGCCGCTCCAGCACCTCGTCGGTGATGTCGATCGCGGCGCTGGCGTACAGCACCGGCTCCTCGACCACGAGGTCGAAGCCGTTTTCCCGCGCGTACTCGATCACGGCGTCGTGCACCTCGGGCCAGCGCTTGCTGAGTTCCTCGTTGCTGCGCGTGTTGAGGTCGTCGCGCATCTTCTTGCGCGTGCCCTCGATGCCGCGGCGCAGCGTGTCGACCTCGAACTGGCGCGCCTCGGCCACGCTCTTGGGCAGGATCGCGGCCTCGCGCTTGAGGTTGGCCTCGAGTTCGGCCAGGCGCGCCTCCTGGACCTTGAGCGCGGCGTCGCGCTCGGCGAATTCGCGCGCCAGCGCCTCGCGGCCGGCCTGGATCTGGGGCGCATTGTCGAGCAGGCGGGCCATGTTCACATAGCCGATGCGCGCGGTCTGCGCGGGGGCGGCGGCCGCGACGCCCAGCAGGGCCGCGGCCGCGACGGCGATCAGCCGTCGCCGCACGCGGCGCTTCCCGCCCGCGTGTCCGGGCCGCTGTGCCGCCGGCTGCCGCGCGCGATGCATGACCGGCGTCCCATCGTCCCGGGTCCGGCTCAGAACTGGTTGCCGAACGTGAACTGCAGGGTCTCCGTGCGGTCTTCGTCTTCCTTGATCAGCGGGTACGCGATGCTGACGATGATCGGCCCGACCGGCGCCTGCCACTTGAAGGAGATGCCGGCCGAGGCGCGCAGTTCGCCGACGTCGAAGGCATCGTAGTCCTCGAACACGTTGCCGACGTCGACGAAGGCCGAGAACTGGGTCGAGTCGTCGCCGCGCTTGACGAACGGGGTCGGGAAGATCAGTTCCAGGTTGGCCACGGTCAGCAGCGCGCCGCCCAGCGGCTGGCAGATGTCGCCCTCGATCAGCGGGTTCGGGTCGGAGCAGGGACCCAGCGTGTTGTCCTCGAAGCCGCGCACCGAGCGCACGCCGCCGGCATAGAAGTTCTCGTAGAAGGGCAGCACGTCGGCATTGCCGTAGCCGTCGCCATAGCCGAGTTCGGCCCGGGTCAGCAGCGAGAAGATGCTGCCCAGCGGCCAGTACCTGGCGCCCTCGTAGAAGAGCTTGTAGGCCTCCTGGGTCGAGCCGGGCAGCGCGACCTCGGCGCCGACGCGCTGGTAGGCGCCGCGGGTCGGCGCGAAGTACTTGTTGCGCGAGTCGCGCGACCAGCCCGCCTGCAGGCCCCAGGTGCTGAAGGTGCGCTTCCCGAGCTCGTTGATGTAGTCGATGATCTCGGGCGGGGTGATGCCCGGGAAGGTGCCGATCTGGTTGCGCGACAGGCTCATGACCATCGACAGGGTGTCGGTCTCGGTCAGCGGGATGCCCATGATCACCGAGCCCGAGGCGATGTCGGAGGTGTAGTTGGCGATGTTGGCCTCGCCCTGGTCGAGCTCGCGGTAGCTCAGGGTGTAGCCGAGGCTGACGCCGTCGTCGGTGAAGTACGGGTCGATGTAGCTGAAGTCGAAGCGCCTGAGGACCGAGTTGTTCTGCAGGGTGACGCCGACGCTGTTGCCGGTGCCGAGGAAGTTGCGCTGGGTCACCGAGATCGAGGTCAGCAGGCCCTGCAGCTGCGAGTAGCCGAGGCCGAACTGGAACGCGCCCGAACTCTGCTCCTCGACCTTGACCAGGACGTCGACCTGGTCGTCCGAGCCGGCCACCCGCGGGGTCGTGATGTCGACGGTCTTGAAGTAGCCCAGGCGCTGCAGGCGGATCTTGGAACGGTCGATCGCGGCCTGCGAGAACCACGCGCCTTCGAACTGGCGCATCTCGCGGCGCAGCACCTCGTCCTGGGTGCGGGTGTTGCCCTCGAAGTTGATCCGGCGCACGTACACGCGCTTGCCCGGGTTGACGAAGAACGTGACCTCGACGGTGCGGTTCTCCTTGTCGACCTTGGGGATCGGGGTGACGTCGGCGAAGGCGTAGCCGATGTTGCCCAGCACCTTCTGCATCGCCTCGGACGAGAGCTCGAGCTTGCGCCGCGAGAAGATGTCGCCGGGCTGGGTGTAGACCAGGCGGCGGATCTCGGGCTCGCCGAGGATCAGGTCGCCCGTGAGCTTGATCTCCGAGATCGTGAAGACCTCGCCCTCGCGCACGTTGGCGGTGAGGTAGATGTTGCGCTTGTCGGGGCTGATCGTGACCTGGGTCGATTCGATGTTGAAATCGACGTAGCCGCGGTCCTGGTAGTAGCTGGTCAGCTTCTCGAGGTCGCCGGAGAGCTTCTCGCGCGAGTACTGGTCGTCCTTGGAGTACCAGCTCAGCCAGCCGGTGGTGTCGGACTCGAAGTCCTCGCGGATCTCCTCGTCGGAGAACGTGGTGTTGCCGACCACGTTGAGGTGCTTGATCTTCGAGGCCTTGCCCTCGGCGATCTGGATCTGGATCTCGACCCGGTTGCGGTCGAGCTCGGTCACGGTGGGCTTGATCGAGACGTTGTACTTGCCGCGGTTGTTGTACTGCCGCATCAGTTCCTGGGTCAGGCGGTCGAGCTCGAGGCGGTCGAAGGTCTCGCCCTCGGCCAGGCCGATCTCCTTGAGGCCCTTGAGCAGGTCCTCGTCCTTGATGTCCTTGTTGCCGTCGATCCCGATCTTGGCGATGGCCGGACGCTCGACCACGGTCACGACCAGGATGTCGCCCTGGCGCGACACCTGCACGTCCTTGAAGAAGCCGGTCTTGTACAGTGCGCGGATCGCCTCGGCGGCGCCGGCACGGTCGATCGTGTCGCCCTTCTCCACCGGCAGGTAGGAATAGACGGTGCCGGCCGAGATGCGCGACAGGCCGTCGAGGCGGATGTCCTGCACCACGAATGGATCGATCGCCGCGGTGGCGGAGAGGGACAGTCCTGCAAGCAGGACCAGGGCGGCAAAACGCGTCATCGTCACTCCCGACCGGAAAGGGTTTCTTCTTGCTGCGCCGCGCGGCCTCATGGGACCGGGCGTGCGCGGTTGTTCTGGCCGGCCGGGCGAGCCGGGTGGCGCGGCGTCAGGAGACCAGGCCCACGATGTCGTTGTAGAACGCCAGCCCCATCAGGCCGGCCAGCAGCGCCAGGCCGACATATTGGCCCATGGCCGCGGCGCGCTCGCTCACCGGGCTGCCTTTCACCAGCTCGATAAGGTAATACAGGAGGTGTCCCCCGTCCAAGATCGGCACCGGCAGCAGGTTCAGGATCGCGATCGACAGCGACAGCGTGGCCAGGAACCACAGGAACCAGCTCGGGCCCAGCTGGGCCGAGAAATTGGCATTGCGCGCGATCCCGATCGGGCCGCTGACGTTCTCCAGCGAGGCCCGCCCGAGCACCAGGTGGCGCAGCAGCTTGAGCGTGGTCGTGGTCATCGACCAGGTCTCGGACAGGGCGGCCGGGATCGCCTCCAGCGGCCCGTAGCGCAGCATCGCGTCGCGCAGGTCGGGCGGGGCGATGCCGATCTGGAAGTTGGGCTGGCCCTGGGCATCCTTGCCGGGTTCGGCGCGCACCGCCAGCTCGAGCGACTCGGCGCCACGGCGGATCCGCAGGGTCAGCGCCGGATCGGTCGCCGCCGCGGCCTGGATCGCCTCGTAGAGCGCCTCGAAGTTCGCGACCGCGACCCCGTCCACCGCCTCGATCCGGTCGCCGGCCAGCACGCCGGCGCGTTCGGCCGGCCGTCCCGCCACGGCTTCGGCCACCACCGGCGGGCGCTCGCGCACCAGCGGCGTGATCCCGGTGAGCTTGAGCGCGCTCTTCTCGTCGGCGTCGACCGGCAGCCGCGACAGGGGCAGGACCAGCGCGCGCTCGACGCCGTCCTCGCCCTCGACCCGCAGCGGCGTGTCGCGCCGGCCCAGCGCCGATTCGATCAGCGCGATCATGGCCTCGGTCCAGCTCTCGGTCGCCTGCCCGTCGACCTCGATCACGCGATCGCCCTTGCGCAACCCGGCCTCCGCCGCCAGCGCCGCCGGCTCGCCCAGCAGCGGCTGGAAGTCCGGCTTGCCGATCACGAACATGAGCCAGAACGCGGCCACCGCGAACAGCAGGTTGGCGATCGGGCCCGCGGCCACGATCGCCATGCGGGTGCCGACCGGCTTGCGGTTGAATGCGCGATCGAGCTCCTCCGGGGCGACGTCGCCCTCGCGCTCGTCGAGCATCTTGACGTAGCCGCCGAGCGGGATCGCCGCGACCACGTACTCGGTGTCGTCGCGCCCGCGACGCGACCACAGCGCGCGGCCGAAGCCGACCGAGAAGCGCAGCACCTTGACCCCGAGGCGGCGCGCGACCCAGTAGTGGCCGAACTCGTGGAAGGTCACGAGCAGGCCGAGGGTGACGATGAGCCACCAAACCGAACCGAGGATCTCGCCCATCGTCTTGCCGGCCTGCTTCCAGGGCGCCGCGGGGCGCCGGTCTCGTGGGGGGCGCGCCGGCCGCGCCGGTCGCGTTGCATCTGTTCGTGCCGCGGGCGGCGCCCGCCTAGGCGCGCGCGATCCCGTCGCTCGCCGCCTCGCGTGCCCGCCGGTCGGCGTCCAGGATCGCCTCGATCCCGTCCGGCGCCGGGGCCGATACCGTGGCCAGTGTACGCTCCACGACCGCGGCGATGCCCGGGAAGCGCAGGCGACCGTTCAGGAAGGCTTCAACCGCGACCTCGTTGGCGGCATTCAGGACCGTGGGGGCGGCGCCGCCGGCGCGCAAGGCAGCGTACGCGAGGCCCAGGCAACGGAAGGTGTCGGCGTCCACGGCTTCGAACTCCAGGCGCCGGGTCGCGATCAGGTCCAGCGCCGGCACCCCGGCCTCGATCCGCTCCGGCCAGGCCAGCGCGCCCGCGATCGCGGTGCGCATGTCCGGGTTGCCGAGTTGCGCCAGGGTCGAGCCGTCGCGGTAGGCCACCAGCGAGTGGATCACGCTCTGGGGGTGGACCACGACCTCGATCCGGTCGGGCGCCAGGCCGAACAGGCCGTGGGCCTCGATCACCTCCAGGCCCTTGTTCATCAAGGTGGCGGAATCGACCGAGATCTTGCGCCCCATGCGCCAGTTGGGGTGCGCGCAGGCCTGTTCGGGCGTGACCGCGTCCAGCGCCTCCGCGCGCCAGCCACGGAACGGCCCGCCCGAGGCGGTCAGGATGATGCGCTCGATGCCATGGCGCCCGGGGTCGCGCGCGTAGCCCGGCGGCAGGCACTGGAAGACCGCGTTGTGCTCGCTGTCCAGCGGCAGCAGCGTGGCGCCGCCCGCCGCCAGCGCCGCGGCCAGCAATGGGCCGGCCATGACGACCGCCTCCTTGTTCGCGAGCAGCAACTGCTTGCCCGCGCGCGCCGCGGCCAGCGTGGACTCGAGCCCGGCGGCGCCGACGATCGCGGCGACCACGCAATCAACCCCGGTGTCGGCGGCGATGGCCGCCAGCGCGGCCGGTCCCGCCAGCGGCTCGGTCGCGAGCCCGGCTTCGCGCAGGCCCCGCGCCAGGGCGTCGAGCAGGGCCGCGTCGGCGATCACGGCGCGCCGCGGGCGCAGGGCGCGGCAGCGCGCCACCAGGCCGGCGACGTCGCGATGCGCGCTCAGGGCCACGGCTTCGAATCGTTGCGGATGGCGCAGCAGCACGTCGGCGGTGCTGGCTCCGATCGAGCCGGTGGCGCCGAGCAGGGCGACGCGCTTGCGCACCCTCAGAGCCCCAGCAGCCACTTGCCCGCCGCGAAAACCGGCAGGGCCGCGAACAGGCTGTCGAAGCGGTCGAACACGCCGCCGTGGCCGGGGAACAGCGTGCCGGAATCCTTCACCTGCGAATGGCGCTTGATCAGGCTCTCGTAGAGGTCGCCGACGATCGACACCCCCACCGTGACCAGCGCCAGCGCGACCAGCGCCGCCAGTCCGCCGCCGCGCGCGCCGAGCAGGGTGCCGGCGGCGACCGCGAAGGCAATGCTCCCGAGCAGGGCCCCGTAGACGCCGGCCACGGTCTTGCCCGGGCTGATCCGCGGCGCGAGCCTGGCCTTGCCGTAACGGCGACCGGCGAAATAGGCGCACACGTCGGCGCACCACACCAGCAGGACCACGAACAGCAGCCAGCCATGGCCGTGCGCGGCCTGTCCGTGCAGGGCCACGGCGGCGGCCCAGGCCGGAACCACCACCAGCAGGCCGGCGATCGCCTTGGCCGCGTGGTTGCGCGCCACGGGCGCCTCGCAGAACGCGTAGTGGCGCAGCCACAGCGCCGCCAGCGGCCACCAGGCGACGCCGACCCAGGTGGCCCAGTGCAACGCCTGCTGTTCCCGAGCGAGCCAGATCGCGGCCATGGCCGCGGCCGCGGCCGCGAACAGCGCGAGCGGCGCAAGCGCGCCACGCAGCCC
>Ga0209477_1000628_pt1 | contig 21980 bp, 17 predicted proteins | sample KloWWTupernatant_FD_187180 | JGI IMG/M metagenome (GOLD analysis project Ga0209477, IMG submission 187180) | Active sludge microbial communities from Klosterneuburg, Austria, studying microevolution and ecology of nitrifiers - Klosterneuburg... | ecosystem: Engineered > WWTP > Aerobic digester >... | reverse complement strand
GGCCAGCTTCGACCCGTCGCAGCTGGTGCGTTTGGTGCACCGGGCGATCGAAGTCGTCGCCCCCGAAGTCGCTGAAGAGGCTGACCGGAAGGCGGTCGAACGTCTCGACGCCCAACAGCGTCGGGATCGGTATGTGACCTGGCGCCAAGACCCTGATGGAGCCTGGGTGTTCCGCGGGAAGCTACCCACTGTTGAGGGTCAGCAGTTGGTGAACCTGCTGCGAGCGATCTCAGCCAAACACCGCGCCAACGTGCTCCTGGCCGGTGGCCAGATCGAACGCTCCCAAGCCGCAGCCGACGCCCTCGGAATCCTGACCGACCATTACCTGTCGTGTGGCCAGGCACCCGTGTTCGGTGCTGACCGGCCCAGGGTGACGGTGACGATCGACTACGACGTGCTGATCGGGAAACTTGGTACCGCGACCCTGCTCGACAACGACATCCAGTTGACTGCCCAACAAGCCCGCCGCCTGGCCTGTGATGCCGAGATCCTGCCCGTGGTGTTGGGCGGGAAGTCGGTGGCGTTGGATGTGGGCCGGACCAGGCGGTTGTTTGCTGGGAAGCTGCGCCAGGCGATCATCTCCCGTGACCGGGGTTGTGTGTTTCCTGGTTGTGACCGTCCCCCGGCCGAGTGTGAAGCTCATCACCGTAAGCCGTGGTGGGCTGGTGGGAAGACCAGACTCAAAGACGGGCTCCTGCTATGCGGCTATCACCATCACCAGGTAGAGCCTGATCCGAACAAGCCACCCGATGCCCAATGGCTGATCCGACTCGACCCACACGGCCACTCCGAGTTCTCCCCACCCCTACAACCCGGCCAAGCCGTTCGGGTATGGAAGCAACACGCCCGATTCCGCCGCTGAACCTACGCGCCTTCACGTTCCCTGAACCTCGATACACCCAGAGAGCGCGGTCTCGACAGGCTCGACCAGCCGATCGGTGGGATCAAGGCTGAGGCGGCGGCCCTTCGTGACGCCGCCCGCTCGTTCCTCACGGCCGGCTCCTCAGGGACCGGATGAGAGGGGTGCGCTCGTTCCTCACGGCCAGCTCCCCAGGGACCGGTTGGGGGTTGGCGCGTGGCACCCGAAAACGTTCCCTGAGGAGCGCTCGTGAGGGACGAGCGAGCGCGTCACGAAGGGCGTCCGCCACCACCGGTGATATGGGCGGCGAGATTCTCGCGGACGGATCCTCAGGACCGAATGGAGGGGCAACCCGGAAGCAGTCAACGCCAGTGCCTCCCAAGCTGACCAGACGCGTCCTAACGTGAAGGATGACAACCACTCACCCGTCGGGGGAGAAGACCAGATGGCCATTACTGAGAACGCCCGCCGCAACCACGAACAGCTGTTCGGAAGCCGCACGTCCACGCTCGCCCAGACCGACCCGGAGCTGGTCGAGTATTTCGACAACTTCGCGTTCGACGAGGTACTGGCCCACGGCTCGGTCGACCTCCGCACGCGCCTGATGGTGCAGTTGGCCGCGCTGATCGCCTGCCAGGCCCATGCCGAGTTCCGCATCATGCTCGGAGCAGCCCTGACCAACGGCATAGCACCGATCGAGGCCAAGGAGATCGTCTACCAGGCCGTCCCGTACGTGGGGATGGGCAAGGCGTTCGACTTCCTGCACATCACCAACGACGTACTCCTCGAGCGTGGAGTGGAACTGCCCCTCCCTCCGCAATCGACCACCACTCCAGAGACTCGCTGCGCACGCGGACGCGAGGTGCAGGAGCGCATCGTCGGGCCCGAGCGCATGGCCGCCATGCAAGCGTCCGCGCCGGCCGACCAGCAGCACATCCATGAGTGGCTCGCCGCGAACTGCTTCGGCGATCACTACACCCGCAACGGCATCGACCTCGTGACCCGCGAACTGCTCACCTTCGCGATCCTGGTCGCCCACGGCGGTTGCGACGCCCAGGTGCGCGGCCACGTCGCCGGCAACCTGAACGTCGGCAACGACCGCGCCCGACTGGTCGACGTGCTCAGCCAGTTGCTGCCGTTCATCGGCTACCCACGAACGCTCAACGGCCTGAGTGCGGTCGACGACGTCGCGCCGGTGACCGAGACGAGCCGGCAGTGAGCAGCTTGAGCGTGCTGGCGGTCGGCGCCACCGGCAGTATCGGACGCCACGTGGTCACTGAGGCGATGGCCGCCGGGCATCGGGTCCGAGCCCTGGTGCGTTCACCTGAACGCGCGGGTTCACTACCTTCTGGGGTCGAGATCGCGCTCGGCGACGTCACGCGTCCGGAGACCCTCGCGGACGCCGTCGCGGGCATCGATGCAGTGGTGCTCACCCTCGGCTCCGACGGGCTCGGCCGGACGGGAGCGCGCACGGTCGACTACGAAGGCGTCCGAAACGTGCTGGCCGCGATCGGGTCCAACCCGGTGCGGATCGCGCTGATGACCGCCATCGGAGTGACCGACCGCGAAGGCCACTACAACCTCACCACCGAGGCGCACGACTGGAAGCGTCGTTCCGAGCGTCTGGTGCGGGCCAGCGGTCAGGAGTACACGATCGTGCGGCCGAGCTGGTTCGACTACAACGCACCCGACCAATTACGTCTGGCCTTCCTGCAGGGCGACCGCCGGCACAGCGGCTCGCCCGCCGACGGTGTGGTGTCCCGGCGTCAGGTGGCGCAGGTACTGGTGGCCAGCCTGACCAGCCCGGCCGCGGGAGGCAAGACGCTCGAACTCGTGGCCGAGCAAGGCCCCGCCCCGGTCGACCTGGAGCCCCTGTTCGACGCGCTGGCCCCGGACGCGACTGGCGCACTGGACGCGGTTGACGACGTCCCCAACATGCCGCTCGAGCTGGAGCCCGAAGACATCCGCGAGGACCTCGCCAAAGCGGCGCGGCTATAACGCGCGGACGGCGTCGAGCACGCTCAGCGTCGTCAGGGTGAGCTCCTGATCCCGCTCGGGAACCGCGCCGGAGGTGACCAGTTCGACGAATCGTACGACCTCGTCGCGTAGCCCATGCTGGGGCGCGTCGATGGTCCGGGTCTCATGAGTGCCGTCTCGGCGGCTGAGCCGGAGCATCCGGGGGCTGGCGATGTGGTCGATGGTGAGGGTTGCGTCCTCGCCCTGGATCTCACTCGGCAGGTCGGACGAGGTGATCTTCGAGTAGCTCAGGTCAGCCACGAAGTCGGGGTAGCCGGCGAGGATCACTCCCGCTCCGTCCACCCCGGACGCGACCCTGACCGAGTCGGCCACCACCCGCGACGGCTTGCCGAAGAGGCTCACCAGCGGGTGGACGCAGTACACGCCGAGGTCGTTGAGCGCGCCCCCGGCCATCGCCGGATCGAAGATGTTCACGTGCCGGCCGGCGAGCACCTGGTCGTAGCGGGACGACCGTTGGTCGTAGCGGAACGACACCCTGCGCACCCGACCGACTTCCGGCAACCACTCCCGGACGGCCGTCATCCCCGGGTCGTACGCGGTGCGCATCGCCTCCAGCAGCACCACCTCGGCCGACCGTGCCTGCCGCACCAGCCCTGCCCACTCGGTCGCCGTCGGCACCGCCGGCTTTTCGACCAGGACGTGCAAGCCGGCCTCGATCGCCGCCCGGGCATGCTCGCCGTGCAGGCTGTTCGGCGACGCGATGTACACCGCGTCCAGATCGTCGCGGGCCAGCATCCCCACCAGATCGGACGCGGACTCGGGCGCACCCAGTTCGGCGGCGAGCGCTCGGCCGCGCTCGGCGTTTCGGGAATGGACGATCTGGATCGCGATGCCGTCCACCTGCGCGACCGCAGCGGCGAACGTCCGGGTGATGGCCCCGGTGCCGATCGTGGCCAGGTGGATCATGCTGCCCCCTACCTCGTGGATTCCCGGACTGAGCAAGCGATCGGGAAGGGAATAACGATGCATCCTCGACGCTTGTTACAAGCAGCCAGCTCTTGGCCACGGTACTGCGCCCGCTTTGCCCGAACTACCTGACGCATGGGAAGTCCAACCCTTGACCCAAGATATCGATACCACCCAGGTTGCCGCGTCGCAGCCGGCCGCGAATCCGGATCGGCTGCCGGCCGAGTCCGTCCGCGTGCTGGCCGTGCTGCTGGTCGGCGCTTTCGTCGTGATCCTGAACGAGACCGCGCTCAATGTCGCGCTGTCGCGGATCATGACCGACCTCGCGGTCGACGAGCGCACCGCGCAGTGGCTCACCACCGGCTTCATGCTGACCATGGCGGTGGTCATCCCGATCACCGGTTGGCTGATGGAACGCTTCGCCACCCGGACGGTGTTCACCCTCGCCCTCTCGCTCTTCAGCGCGGGCACCTTGATGGCCGCGCTCAGCTGGGGGTTCCCGAGTCTGCTCGCCGGACGGATCGTCCAGGCCAGCGGGACCGCGATCATGATGCCGCTGCTGATGACCACGGTCATGGAACTGGTGCCGTCGAAACAGCGTGGCCGCGTGATGGGCACGATCAGCCTGGTGATCTCAGCGGCCCCAGCGATCGGCCCGACTATGTCGGGCGTGATCCTGAACTTCCTGCCGTGGCGCTTCATCTTCATCCTGGTGCTGCCGATCGCGCTGGCGATCCTGCTGCTCGGCCACCGCCTGGTGCCCAACCTCAACACGCCCGTACCGGTGAAGCTGGACGCCCTGAGCGTCCCGCTGGCCGGTTTCGGCTTCGGCGGCCTGGTCTACGGGTTGAGCCTGGTGGGCAGCCCGACCGCCGGCTGGTCCCTGGAGATCGCGCTCGGCGTCGGGGTGGTCTCGCTCGCACTGTTCGTCTGGCGCCAGCTCTCGCTGCAGCGCACGGACGCGGCCCTGCTCGACCTGCGCACCTTCACCTACCCGATCTTCACCATGGCGCTGGGAGTCATGGCGATCGCGATGGCCGTCCTTTTCGGCACGATCATCGCGCTGCCCCTGATCCTGCAGCAGGTGCTGCACGCCGAGCCGCTGTTCGTCGGTCTGCTGTTGCTCCCGGGCGCCCTGCTCACGGGCCTGCTCGGGCCGGTCGTCGGCCGGCTGTACGACATGGTGGGTCCGCGCTGGCTGGTTGTGCCCGGTGCGGTGGCGGTCGCCGTGGCGATGGCCCTGTTCAGCCGGCTCGAAGTGAGCACTCCCTGGTGGCAGCTGCTGGTGGCCCACCTCTTGATGAGCCTGGGGCTGGCGTTCATGTTCACGCCGTTGTTCACCATCACGCTCGGCGCGCTGCCGTATCACCTGTACGGCCACGGTTCGGCGATGGTCGGGACGATCCAACAGGTTGCGGGCGCAGCGGGCACCGCGATGTTCGTCACAGTGATGTCAGCGGTCGCGTCCGCACAGCCGGCTGGGCTCAGCGCGGAGGAAGCCCTCGCGGCCGGCGCCCGGTCGTCCTTCCTCACCATGGGAGCTTTCTGGCTGGTCGGCCTGGTGGCCACCCTGTTCCTGAGGAAGCCGGAGGAAGTCGAGGGCCACGCCCCACCGGTCATGCACTGACCGGCGGCTTCGTGGCCCCCGCCAAGGTTCCTCGGCTGGTGGTTTACTGATCCGGTGCCGTCGCCCCGCAGTCCCCTGCTGACCAGTCTTCTTGGCCTGCGCGGCAACGGCCGCGCCTGCGTCTACACCGAGCCCATGTGGGGCCTCTCGATGATGCTGGTGCTGCCCTACGCGTCCGTCTTCATGCTCGCCCTGGGCGTGCACGACCAGCAGATCGGGCTGTTGGCCACGATCGCGATGCTGTCTCAGGTCGTGTTCGGCCTGCTCAGCGGGGTGATCACCGACAAGCTGGGCCGACGCCTGACCACGGCCCTATTCGACGTGGTGGCCTGGGTGATCCCCTGCGTGATCTGGGCGGTGGCCCAGAACTTCTGGTACTTCCTGGTGGCGTCCGTGATCAACGGCGCCTGGCAGGTGACCCAGAACTCCTGGGACTGCCTGCTGGTTGAGGATGTAGATCGCGGCGAGATCACCAAGGTCTACTCGCTGATCAAGGTGGCAGCGGAGTTCTCGGCCTTGTTCGCGCCCATCGCTGCGGTGCTGGTCTCGCAGTTCGGCCTCGTGCCTGCCGTGCGCATCCTCTACGTGAACGCAGCCGTGATCATGACCGCGAAGATCATCTGGCTCTACCTCTGGTCGACCGAGACCGAAGTCGGCCACCAGCGTCGGGCCCAGACGCGCGGGGTGAGCATCTGGCGCTTGCTGGCGGATTACCGCGGCGTGCTCGGTCTGATCCTGCGGTCGAAGGGGACGATCTTCTCGCTCACGCTTTCGGCCATCGTGGGTGCGGTCGCGCTGGTGAACGGCACTTTCTGGCAGGTCGTGATCAACCAGCATCTGCGAGTGCCGGACCCCCTGTTGCCGTTCTTCCCGATGGTCCGGTCGGTGCTGTCGGTGGTGTTCTTCTTCACGCTCATCCCCTGGCTCACCCACGAGAAACACCTGCGCCGACCCACGCTCTGGGGCTTCCTGGTCTACCTGGCGGGACAGGTGCTCCTGGTGGCCATTCCGGCGCCCGACGGGGCCGCTGGGTGGTCGACCTACGCTCTGTTGGGTGTCTGCCTCGTGCTGGACGCGTTCGGCGCGGGAATCCTGTTCATGCTCGCCGAGTCGCTGGTGGCGCTGCACGTCGACCGGGACGAGCGCTCACGGGTGATGGCGATCCAGCGCACCTGCGTGATGCTGGTCACCGCTCCGTTCGGCTGGATCTCCGGATGGCTGTCGGGGATGGACCGCACCTGGCCGTTCATCCTGACCTCGGTGCTGCTCATACTGGGCATCGTGGTGACTTCACGATTCTGGGTGACCACGCACTCCGAGCCCGCGGTGGTCTGACTCGACGCCTCGACCCTTCGACAGGCTCAGGGATCGACGGGCTCAGGGTCGTCGGCGGACTAAGTACCCGCTGATCAATGCGGCCCACCGCTGGCTGAGCTTGACGAAGCCCGTAGCCACAAGCGAATGGACGACCCTTCGTCAAGCTCAGGGATCGTTGATCAGCGCTTCCATAACGCTCAGGCGTCGATTCGCTCGGCGTCCAGGGCGTAGGCGCCCTCGATGATGAACTCCTTGCGGGGCGCCACATCGTTGCCCATCAGCTTCTCGAACACCGACTCTGCGGCCAGCCCCTCATCCACTGTGATTCGCCGCAGGGTGCGGTGCCGTGGGTTCATGGTCGTATCGGCGAGCTGGTCGGCGTCCATCTCGCCAAGGCCCTTGTAGCGCTGCGGTTCCTTGAAGGACTGGCCCTTCTTGGTGAGCTCGGCGAGTTTGCGGCGGTACTCGGCCTCGGAGTAGGTGTAGATGTACTTCTCCTGGCCCTTGCGCGGGTTGATCAGCTCGAACCGGTGCAATGGCGGCACCGCGGTGTAGACCCGGCCCTCCTCCACCAGCGGCCGCATGTACTTGAAAAAGAGCGTCGCGAGCAGGCAACGGATGTGTGCGCCGTCGGAATCCGCGTCGGCCATGAAGATCACCTTCGAGTAGCGTGCGGCGTCCAGGTCGAAGGTCCGTCCCGAGCCCGCGCCGACCACCTGGATGATCGAGGCGCACTCGACGTTCTTCAACATGTCGCCGACCGACGCCTTCTGCACGTTCAGGATCTTGCCGCGGATCGGCAACAACGCCTGGAACTCCGAATCCCGGGCGAGCTTCGCGGTGCCCAGTGCCGAGTTGCCCTCGACGATGAACAGCTCGGTGCGATCCAGATCGGTGCTGCGACAGTCGGCGAGCTTGGCCGGGAGCGTCGAGGACTCGAGCGCGTTCTTCCTGCGCTGCGCCTCCTTGTGGGCTCGCGCCTGCACCCGCGTCCGGGAGGCGGCGACCACCTTCTCCATCACCGCACGCGCCTGGGTGCGCAGCGCGGCCTTGGTCGAAGTAAGGAAGGCACCCAGCTCGTTCTCCACGATCCGGGCCACCAGCCGGGTCACCGGCGGCGTCCCCAGGACCTCCTTGGTCTGGCCCTCGAACTGGGGCTCGGCGAGGCGGACGGTGACCACCGCGGTCAGGCCCTCGAGTGCGTCCTCCTTGGTGACCTCCTCACCCGCCTTCAGCAGCCGGGTGCCCTCGAACCCCTTCGCGAACGCACGGGTGAGCCCGCGCTCGAAGCCGCTGACGTGGGTGCCGCCCTTGGGCGTGGCGATGATGTTCACGAACGATTGCACGGTGGTGTCGTAGCCGGTGCCCCACCGCAGCGCGATGTCGACCTCCAGGGTGCGTTCGACGTCGGTCGGGGTCATCGCACCGTCATCGTCGAGCATCGGCACGGTCTCGGTGAACTGGTCGGTGCCCTGCAAGCGGACGATCTCGGAGACGGCCGCATCATGCGCAAGGTAGTCGCAGAACTCCGCGATCCCGCCATCGTGCTTGAAGGTCTCGGTGGTCACCTCGGCGGCGCGTGCGTCGGTGACTACGAGCTCAAGTCCAGGCACCAGGAAGCTGGTCTGCCGAGCGCGGGAAAGCAACTGGTTGTTGGACAGCTCAGCGTTCGGCAGGAAGATCTGACGATCCGGCCAGTAGCGAACCCGCGTGCCGGTGACGCCCTTCGCCACGCGTCCCACCTTGCGCAGCGTGCCGCCGGGAGTGAAGGGCGCGTTCGGACCGTCGCCATCGAATGTGCCCACCACGCCGCGCCGGAAGCTCATCGCGAAGGTGGCACCGTTGCGGTCCACCTCTACGTCGAGCCGGGAACTGAGCGCATTCACCACGGACGCGCCCACGCCGTGCAGCCCGCCGGTGGCGTTGTAGCTGCCTGCGCCGAACTTGCCGCCGGCGTGCAGCTTGGTGAACACCACCTCCACACCCGTGAGCTTGGTGCGCGGTTCGATGTCGACCGGGATGCCGCGGGCGCGATCGACCACCAGGATGCTGCCGTCGCCGTCCAGGCGTACGTCGATGCGGTCGCCGAACCCGGACAGCGCCTCATCGACAGCGTTGTCGATGATCTCCCACAGGCAGTGCATCAGGCCCCGGGTATCGGTCGAGCCGATGTACATGGCCGGCCGCTTGCGTACCGCCTCGAGGCCCTCGAGCACCAGCAGGTGCCTGGCTTCGTAGTCCCTGCCCTCGGCCGGCTTCGTCGTAGTCACGCGTGCGAGGCTATCCCGACAGGTGCGTTGTTCATTGCATTCACGTGACGGTGTCGAGCCTCGGTGCGGGTCTGTCTGCGCCACCGCCTACACTGAGGAGCAACCGGGAACAACTTGGCAGCCGCCGATGTTGAAACCGACGATGACGCGCCAGCACTGGTGTGGGTGAGAAAGCGAGGGTGAACTGATGAGTGCCACTATTACTGAACCGTTGACCGCAGCCGATCGTTGCGACCGTTGCGGCGCCCAGGCCTACCTCCGAGTCACCCTCACCTCCGGCGGCGAACTGCTCTTCTGCGGACACCACGGACGGGCCCACTCCGACAAGCTGAACCAGGTCGCCCTGAAGATCCACGACGAGACCGCGAAGCTGTCCTGAACCTACGCGAACCAGTGGCCCCGGGGATCAACCCGGGGCCACTGTCGTTCCCGGCTGGAATACTGCGCTCATGACCATCGACGCGGTACGCGGAGACCTCACCAAAGAGGTCGCGGACGCCCTGGTGAATGCAGCCAACTCCAGCCTGCTCGGAGGCGGCGGGGTGGACGGCGCCCTGCACGCGGCAGCGGGTCCAGAACTGCTCGCGGCCTGCCGCCGAGTGCGGACCGAAAGCTGGCCGAACGGACTGCCGGTGGGCGAAGCGGTGGCGACCGTTGCCGGCGACCTTCCGGCGAAGTGGGTGATTCACACCGTCGCTCCAAACCGACACGCCGGCCAGACCGATCCCGGATTGCTGGCGGCCGCCTACACCCACAGCCTCGACGTCGCCGTCGATCTCGGTTGTCGTACGGTCGCCTTCCCTGCGCTCGGCGCCGGCGTCTACGGCTGGGACGCGGCCACCGCCGCGCAGGTCGCCGTCCGGGCGGTTCTCGAACACCCGCGGACGGGGATCGAGCGGGTGCGGTTCGTCCTGTTCAACCAACCCGTCCATGACGCGTTCCTGACCGAACTGGCCGGCTGGTGATGAGCAGGCTGCCCTTCGGCTCCTGGCCCTCGCCGATTGCCGCCGCCGACCTGACCCGCTCGGCGTTGCGCCTCGCGCCCGGAGTCGTCGAGGACGGCGTCCGGTACTGGACCGAAGGTCACCCCGAACAGGGCGGACGCGTGAGCCTCTGGCGCCAGGCCGCCGGCGAGGAACCCTTCGAGTTGACCCCCGACGCCTACGTGCGTACCGGCGTCAACGAGTACGGCGGTGGTGACTGGACTGTACGGACGGGCGTCGTGGCCTACTGTTCCTGGCCCGATGGCGACATCGTCCTGCTGCCCGAAGACGCATCGGCGCGGCGGATCGCGGCCGGCGAAGGCCGCTACCGCTACGCAGCGCTGAGCCTGCACCCAGAGCGTGGCCTGCTCCTAGCCGTCCGCGAAGACCACGGCACTGCCGGAAGTGAACCCGAGACCACCGTCGTAGCGCTGAACCTGAGCGCGGACAACCCCGACGGAGGCCGGGTGCTGGTCGCCGGCGCCGACTTCTACGCCCACCCGAGCCTGGACGCCGCCGGACGCATGGCCTGGTGCGAGTGGGACCACCCCGACATGCCCTGGGAGTCGGCCCGAGTGGTGGTTGCACCGCTCTACTCCCCCAGCACCCGAACGCTCGTCGCCGGAGGGCCCGGCGTATCGGCGCTGTACCCGGCATGGGCTCCCGACGGTGCCCTGATCTACCTCAGCGATGCCAGCGGATCCTGGAACTTCGAGCGCTGGGACGGGCTGGCCAGCCGTCCGCTCCACCCGTCGCCGCACGACTTCTGCGGCCCGCTCTGGGTACTCACTCCGGTGCCCTACACCGTGATCGACGCCGGCCGGATCGGTTGCACCTGGCTGGTGGACGGTTTCGCGAAGCTCGGTGTCCTCGCCTTCGCTGACGATGCGCCGGGGACCCTTACCGAACTCGGGATGGCCGCGGTTGAAGCCGAGGTCACCGGCACCGGAACCAGCGCGCTGGCCGTGCTGGCCTACGCCGACCGCCCGGCCGAGCTGGTCGAACTCGACTGGACCACCGGCCGCCACATCGCGGTGCGGAAGGCGTCCGAGATCGAGCTGGTCCCGGCGATGATCTCCGTAGCCCAGCCCTTCAGCTGGGAGTCGCCGGACGGCCCCGTCCACGCCTGGTACTACCCACCGACCCATGCGACTGTTGAAGCCCCGGCGGGTGAGCTACCACCGGTCCAGGTCTGGAGCCACGGTGGTCCGACCACGTTCAGCGGACCAGGATTCGCGCTCGCCGTCCAGTTCTGGACCACCCGCGGCATCGGCATCCTCGACGTGAACTATTCCGGCTCCAGCGGCTACGGCCGGGCCTACCGCGAACGGCTCCGCAGCAACTGGGGCATCACGGACGTGCGCGACTGCATCGCCGCAGCGCAAGCACTCGCGGCCGCCGGACTGGCTGACCGAAATCGGCTGAGCATCCGTGGCGGCTCAGCCGGCGGCTTCACTACCCTGGCAGCCCTCACCACCAGCAGGGTCTTCGCCGCCGGCATCAGCCTCTACGGCATCGGCGACCTGGAGACCCTGGCCACCGACACCCACAAGTTCGAACAGCACTACCTCGACGGCCTAGTCGCGCCCTACCCCGAAGGCCGGCAGACCTACCTGGACCGCTCCCCCATCCACCACCTCGACCAACTCAACTGCCCAATGTTGCTACTCCAAGGAGCCGACGACAAAGTGGTGCCCCGGAGCCAAGCCGAAGCGATGGCACGAGCCGTCCAGACCAACGGACTGACCGCCGACCTGGTGATCTTCGACGGCGAAGGCCACGGCTTCCGGCGAGCCGAAACGGTCATCGCCGTCGCCGAACTGGCACTGGCGTTCCTGGGACGCGTCCACGGCTTCAGCCCTGTTGAGTGAACCCGCTCACGGTCCCTGAGCTTGACGAGGGGCCCGTCAACCCTCGCAACAACAAGGAGCTTCGAACAAGGAGCTTTGGCAGGCTCAGCCAGCGTCAGGTCGCGCCCGGACTGGTCCCCCAGGTTTCTCCGGAAGCTCCTGGAGATCCATACCTGCCGTTTGCTGGTCGAAGTTCAGCAACTCCAGGCTGAGTAGCTGACCGTCCGTGCCGATGTCGAGAATGCAGAACAACCCGTCTTCGGCCGAGCCAATGGGGAAGCTGCGCCGCTCTCGACCTACCGGGCCATCAGCGAAGATGATCGTGCCGACATTGGCAAGAGTGTCCCGCTCAACCTCGACGGTCAGCGAGAAACGGTCTGTTCCCGAAATCACCGGGTCGTTCACCGCGAGGCCACCGCTGGTGCGCATGGGTTCGGTTCCATCGGACGATAGTAGGGTGACCGCCGTGGTTACGCATGTGGTGTGGGACTGGAACGGGACGCTGCTGGACGACCTGCACTGCTGCATCGATGTAACTAACACTCTGCTGATCGAGTACGGGCTGCCGGTGCTGGACGGTGTCGCAGACTACCAGCGGATCTTCCGCTTCCCGGTGGCCGAGTACTACGCCGATCTTGGCTTCGACACCAGGCCGGGCGGGAACTTCGGCACTGCGTCTGTCCGCTACCTGGAGCTGTATCACGCCGCCGCCGTCCGCTGTGAGTTGCACGCCGGCGCGAAGGAGACCCTGCGGAGGCTGCACGCGTCCGGCGTCCGCCAGGTCGTGATTTCGGCGTCGGAACAGCAGAACCTGCTCAAGCAGCTGTCACCGTTCCAACTGAACGGCTGGCTGGACGGAGCCCACGGCATCGCCGACATCTATGCGGCGTCCAAGCTCAGCATCGCCCAGCGCTGGCTCGCGACGACCGGAGCCGACCCCGCCGAAGTGGTCTTCGTCGGCGACTCCCAACACGATTACGAGATCGCGACCGCGGTCGGCGCCCGCTGCGTCCTGTTCAGCGGCGGCCATCACTCCAGAACGCAACTCGAGACCCTGGACGCGCCGGTGGTCGACGACCTGTTCCAGGTGGCAGCGCACGTCCGCTGATTCCTTCGGCTGGTCAAGTCCGTCGAGACCAGAGCTCGTTGTCGCCATATCGAAGCTGCCGGGACACAAACAGGCGTGCGGCGAGCTCGTCCTGGGTCAAGCCGGCGTTCAGGCGTCCCGCCTTGATCTTCGTCCCGACGTTCACTGGGCTCCTTCATGGGTGCGCTGGATGGTGCAGCCCGAACGCTAGTCCGCAGCAACGCACCCACCCAGCCCTAACCGGCGAAAAGCCTCGCTACTTTGCGTAGCCGCCTGCAAACGGCGCCGAGATGATCAGTCGAGGTAGTCGCGCAGCACCTGTGAGCGGGACGGGTGCCGCAGCTTGCTCATGGTCTTGGACTCGATCTGGCGGATCCGCTCGCGGGTCACGCCGTAGACCTTGCCGATCTCGTCCAGGGTCTTGGGCTGGCCATCGGTGAGCCCGAACCGCATCGAGACCACGCCGGCTTCGCGCTCGCTGAGCGTGTCGAGCACGTCGTGCAGTTGTTCCTGCAGCAGCGTGAAGTTCACCGCCTCGGCCGGCACGACGGCTTCGGAGTCCTCGATCAGGTCACCGAACTCCGAGTCGCCGTCCTCGCCGAGGGGCGTGTGCAAGGAGATCGGCTCGCGGCCGTACTTCTGTACCTCAACGACCTTCTCCGGGGTCATGTCGAGTTCCTTGGCCAACTCCTCCGGAGTTGGCTCCCGGCCGAGATCCTGCAGCATCTGCCGCTGGACCCGCGCGAGCTTGTTGATCACCTCGACCATGTGCACCGGGATGCGGATTGTGCGGGCCTGGTCGGCCATCGCGCGGGTGATCGCTTGCTTGATCCACCAGGTGGCGTACGTCGAGAACTTGTAGCCCTTGGTGTAGTCGAACTTCTCCACCGCGCGGATCAGGCCCAGGTTGCCTTCCTGGATCAGGTCGAGGAAGAGCATGCCGCGTCCGGTGTACCGCTTGGCCAGCGAGACGACCAGACGGAGGTTGGCTTCCAGCAGGTGGTTCTTGGCCCGTCGGCCGTCCTCGGAGATCCAGCGGAGGTCGTCCGCCGCGTCCGCGGATGAAGCGCCCTCATGCACGGTCTCCTCCGCGAACAGGCCGGCCTCGATCCGCTTGGCGAGCTGAACCTCCTGCTCAGCGTTCAGCAGGGCCACCTTGCCGATCTGCTTCAGGTAGTCCTTCACCGGGTCGGCGGTGGCGCCGGCGGCCAGCACCTGCTGCTCGGGCTCGTCCGCGTCATCGGCATCGGAGAGGCTGAAGCCCTGGTCCTCGGTCAGCTCCTGCTCGGTCTTGGCCGCTTCAGCCGGTTCGAACGACGACTCGTCGACGTCGTCCAAGGTGCGCTTCTTACCGCCGACGGTCAGCACAACATCGTCCCCAACCCGGTCGAACTTCACATTCTCGATGTTCACGGGGGCCAGAACCTCCTCGACCGTTACCGCTTCGATGTTGACCTCGACATCTGCATCAATGTCGAGTCCGGTTTCGGGAGCGACCTCCGGCGAGTTGGGCTCGGTCTTCGGCAAAGCGGTCACCGGCGCAGGGGTGACCTTCCGCGTCCGCCGCTTGGGGGCCGCGGCGACGGCCTCTTCACTAGCGGGAACAGCGGCTGCGCTGGAGCGTGGAGACAAATGCTTAACCTCTCAACAGGCGTTTCAGGGCGCACAGCAACCGGGAGTTGTCAATGCTTCGCCACCCCATTCTGCCACGGATGGCGCCAACACCCAACCCCGCACGGACCTTTACGCTGACCCCATGCCGCAACCACCAAGGGCGCCACGCAGGCCGAGCCATCGCCGACATCACGGCGATACCTTCGTCGACCACTACGCCTGGATGCGCGACAAGACCGACCCGGAGTTCCTCGCCTACCTCGAGGCTGAGAACGCGTACACCGAAGCGGAGACCGCAGGACTGGCCGAACTGCGCCAGGAGATCTTCGCCGACATTTCCGCGCGCACGAAGCAGACCGACCTGAGCGTGCCTGAGTTCGTCCGGCATCCCGGCATGGGCGAGTTCTGGTACTACGCGCGGTCCACCGAGGGCAATGACTACCCCAGCTACCACCGCTGCCCCGCCGACGGACGCGATTCGCTGCCCGATCCCGACGCCGGCACGCCTGCCGGCGAGCAACTGTTGTTGGACTCCCAGGTGCTCGCCGGGGACGCCGGCTTCTTCGCCCTGGGCACGTTCAACGTTTCACCCAACGGACGGCTGGCCGCCTACTCCGTGGACCGTAGCGGCGACGAGCGCTACGAGGTGACCTTCCTCGACCTGATCACGGGCGAGCGGCTATCCGACGAGCTCCCCGAGGTGGCGGCCGGGGGTATCTGGGCCGGCAACGGCGCGTTCTGCTACCTGACCGTCGATAACGCCTGGCGTCCGGAGAAGCTCTGGCGCCATCGGCTGGGCAGTTCCGAGCCCGACGAGTTGCTGTTCACCGAGGCCGATGAGCGGTTCTGGCTGGGTGTGGACACGTCCCGCGACGACCATTGGCTGCTCGTTGCCACGGCCAGCAAGACCACCACCGAAGCCTGGCTGCTCGACCTCGCCGATCCGGACGCGGTCCTGCGCTGCGTCCGGCCTCGCGCCGAAGGGCTCGAGTACGACGTGGAGATCGCCGGAGACCGTCTGTTCATCGTGCACAACGAGCACGCCCCCGACTTCGCCCTCGCACAAGCTCCGCTCGGCGCCACCTCTGCGGCTGACTGGAAGTCGATCTGGCCAGGTGAGCCCGGCGTCCGGCTGCTCGGCGCGACGGCCTACGATCGGGTGCTGGTGATGAGCCTGCGCCGCGACGGGCTGCAACTTGTCGCCCTCCGGTACCGCGATGCCAACGGCGACCTCGGCCCCGAGACCGCGATCGAGTTCGACGAGCCGCTCTACCAAGTGGACGCCGACGACGGCGACGAGGCCGACACCGACCGCATCCGGCTGCACTACCAGTCGATGGTCACCCCTGACGAGGTGATCGAGTTCCGCCTGACCGACGGTTCCCGCAAGGTGCTGCGGCAGCGTCCGGTCCTCGACCACCCGAAATTCGGCGCGTACTGTCCGTCCGACTACGTGCAGCGCCGGGAGTGGGTGACCGCTCCGGACGGCACGCTGGTGCCGATGTCGTTGGTGTTCCGAGCGGACACTCCCCTGGACGGCACCGCCGGCTGCCTGCTGTACGGCTACGGCGCCTACGAGATCAGCATCCCGCCGACCTTCTCGATCGCCCGACTGAGCCTGCTCGACCGTGGCTACGTGTACGCGGTCGCGCACGTCCGGGGTGGTGGCGAGCTCGGCCGGGCCTGGTACGAGGGCGGTCGGCTGGCCGCCAAGGAGAACACCTTCACCGACTTCATCGCGTGCGCCCGGCAGCTGGTGGCGTCCGGCTACACGTCGATCGAACGCCTGGCCGCCGAGGGTGGCAGCGCCGGCGGACTGCTGATCGGGGCGGCGATCAACCTCGCGCCGGACGCGTTCGCCGCGGTGCACGCCGCAGTGCCCTTCGTCGATGCGCTGAACACCATCCTCGACCCCGAACTACCGCTGACAGTGATGGAGTGGGAAGAGTGGGGTGACCCGCTGCACGACCGTGAGGTCTACCAGCGCATGCGCGCCTATTCGCCCTACGAGAACATCCGCCCGGCCCAATACCCGGCGATCCTGGTGACCGCCAGCCTCAACGACACGCGGGTCGAGGTGACCGAGCCCGCGAAGTGGGTCGCCGAACTGCGGCACACGTCCGGCTCGCTCCGCCCGATCCACCTGCGCACCGAACTGGTAGCCGGCCACGGCGGCAACTCCGGGCGCTACCAGGCGTGGCGGGACGCGGCGTTCGAGTTGGCGTGGCTGATCGCGCATACCTCCCGTGGTTAGGGGTATGCGTACAACCAGGGTCTTGATCTGACCCCTAGGACTGCGTTCAGGGTACCGACGGGGGTGTCACGGGCAGAAAACCCGACCGCTCACACGTTGTACTGATGCCAGAGCGAAAGGGACTCATCGTGATAGCTACCGCACACCGCATCCGCAGCACTGACGGCATCGACGGCAAGGACGCAGTCGGACTGTACCTCGACGGGATCGCCAAGACCCCACTGCTGACCGCTGAGGAGGAAGTCCAGCTCGCCAAGCTGATCGAGGCCGGGCGCTACGCGCACGCGCTGCTCGACGGCACGTTGAACGAGACCGAATCATCGCTGCACAAGGTGAAGGCCACCCGGGACGAGCTCACCGAGATCGCCCGGCAGGGCGACGCGGCGATGCAGCGTTTCATCACCGCCAACCTGCGCCTGGTCGTCTCGGTGGCCCGCAAGTACGGCCGCGCCCAGATGCCGCTTCTCGACCTGGTGCAGGAGGGCAACACCGGGCTGATCCGCGCGGTCGAGAAGTTCGACTACACCAAGGGCTTCAAGTTCTCCACCTACGCCACGTGGTGGGTGCGCCAGTCGATCTCCCGCGGCATCGCCCAGCAGGGACGCATCGTGCGGCTGCCGGTGCACGTCGCCGAACAGGTGAACCAGGTCTCCGCGGTGCGCCGCACCCTGGAGCGCCGCTGGGGACGCGAGCCCGAGTTGTTCGAGATCGCTGACGAACTCGGTCTCACCGAGGAGCACGTGATCGACCTGATGCGTCTCTCCCGCGACCATGTCAGCCTTGACGCCCCGGTCGAGGAGGACGGCGATACCGCGCTCGGCGACCTGCTCGCCCGCGAGATGTCCCCCGGTCCGGACGAGGTAGTGCTGGACGCCGAGGATCGGGCCCGGCTCGAAGCCATGCTCGCCACCCTCGACGATCGCTCGGCCGACGTCGTGCGGCGCCGCTACGGACTGCTCGACGGCCGCCAGGCCAAACTCGCCGACATCGCCGCGGTCTGGGGCATCACCGCAGAACGCGTCCGCCAGATCGAACGGCACGCCATCTCGAAGCTGCGCGGGGACGCCGAAGCCGCCTGAATCGCCCTTTTTATCCCGAGTTGTCAGAACCTCACGGCGCTATAGCGCCGTGAGGTTCTGACAACTCGGAGGGTTCGACGATCCGGATCAGGCCTTCCTGTGCGCAGGACGCGGCGAGGCGTCCGTTCGCGAACAGTCGGCCGAAGCTGAAACCCAGGCCGGCGGACGCAGAGGGTGACACTTGGTCGTAGAGCAGCCACTGGTCGGCGCGCGCGGGGCGGTGGAACCACATCGAGTGGTTGATCGAGGCCACCTGCATGTTGGGGCCGCCGAACTCCACCGGGTGCGGCACCGTGCTGACCGCGAGCAGGGTCAGGTCGGACGCGTAGGCCAGCACCGCCTGGTGCACCTGCGGGTCGTCGGGCAGGGTGCTCTCGGCCCGTACCCAAACCTTCATGTCCGCATCGGCATGCGCGGCCGCCGTGGCCAGCGAAGTATCCGACGCGAACCGCGTCTCGAGGACGCCCCACTCCTGTCGCCACGCCTCGGCTGCCCTGCGCGAGCGCGCGCCCAGCACCTCAGACAGCGGCGGGCAGGCCTCGGGCGACGGCACGTCGTCCGGGGTGTGGTCGGCATGGTCGAGGCCGGTCTCGAGTTCGTGGAATGAGCAGACCATCGAGAAGATCACCCGATCGCCCTGTGCTGCGACGATCCGGCGGGCCGAGAAGCTGCCGCCGTCTCGGGTGGGCTCGACGGTATAGGTGATCGGTACGCCAGGAGCACCTTGGCGCAGGAAATACGCGCCGAGTGAGTGGGCGACCCGTCCGGCGGGGACCGTGCGGTAACCGGCGGTCAGCGCCTGGGCGAGCACCTGCCCGCCGAAGACCCGCTGGAAGAGCCGGCCTTCCTGGTCGTCGTCCTGGCCGAGGAAGGTCGAATCGCCGATCTGCTCAAGGTGGAGCAGGCTGATCAGTTCGTCAACGTTCTCAGGCAAGGTCAGCGCCCGCTCGGCGGATCCTGTTCGGCCAGGAACTGCTCCACGGCCGCACCGATCTCGTCCGCGTTGGGCACGGAAGCCGCGCCGCTGCTGCTCAACCGGTCGTACTGCTCCTCAAGGGTCGCCACCAACGCGGGGAACTCCGCGTCCTCAGCAGTCTCGGACGCGATGGTGCTGAGGTTCGCCTCCGTCCGCTCCTCAAGAGCGGCCATCGGAATCCGCAGGCCCGCCGCGTCGGCCAGCCTCCGGATCACCGCCTCGGACGCCTGGGGGAAGCTGGTCTGTGCGAGGTAGTGAGGCACGTGGGCGACGAAGCCGCCCGCGAGGAGGCCAGCCTCACCGGCCCGAAACTCGAGCACGTGGGAGAAGCTGCCCGGAATCTGCACCCGGTCGATCCACATCGGGTTTCCGGTAACGGTCTCGGGCAGCGTGGCGTGCGCGGTCACCAGGGTCGGGCGGGTGTGCGGTACCGCCATCGGCACCCCCGACACCGTGAGCATTCTTGACACGCCCAGCCGCTCGGCGATGCCCAACACTGCGCTGGACGCCCGGTTCCACTGCGTATCGGGCTCTGGCCCACTCAGCATCAGGAAGGGCTTGCCCACCGCATCGGTCAGCTTGTGGATCACCAACGCGTAGTCGGTCATGCCCACCCAATGGTCGGTGTCGAAGACCATCTGTGGACGACGCGAACGGTAGTCGTGCAATTGATCATGGTCGAACTCGACCAGCACCTCGTGCTCGCACACCTCAAGTAGGTAGCGGCCCGTGCCGTGGGTGATCGAACCCGCGTCGATGTAGCCGTCGAGCAGGTGGACCAGCGCGGGCTCGGTTCCCCGAACCGACTCCCAGAGCTCGGGATCGAACGAGTACAGCAACCGGGGATCTAGCACGCGGCCACTGTACCCCGGTGGTGGTTCGCCACCGGGCTATTGCGCTTTGGGCTGACCGAACTGGTGCTGGGCCGGCTGATGGGTCGCGTCGGGATGATGCGGCTGCAGTTCCGCGACCCGTCCACCGAGCTCGGTGAGGATCTCGACCGTGCGGATCGCGGCGGGGTTGGACCGGACGCCGTCGCGCACCAGAGCGACTATGCGCCGGTACGGCGTCGGGTTCGTCGGACGCACGAAGGCGATCTCGAAGCCCGACCAGGCGACGGCCAGTTGTGGCACCAGAGCGATCCCCACCCCGGCGGCCACGAAGGCGAGGCCGGTCACGTGGTCCTGGGCGCGCACGACGTAGCGCGGCGTGAACCCGGCCCCGGCGCAGGCATGTGCGGCCAGGCTGGTGGCGATCTCGTCACGGAAGTCGTACTGCACCCAGTCGTCGGTGCTGAACTCGGCCAGGTCCATGGTGCCGGCTTCGGCCAGCGGGTGGTCCGGCGGCGTGGCCACCAGCAGATCGTCGGTGCCGAGTTCGATCCGCCGGTAGCCCGGGGGAACGCGGGGATCCTGGTACGGCAGCTCGGTGTGCACCTCGACGTCGGCCTGGCCGGCCATCTCGGCGGTGTCGGTCTCGTTGATCGACAACTCCAGCGTCAGCCCGGGGAACTCGCGCCGCAATACTCTGGCGACCGTGGGCATCCACGTATACGCGGCGGACGCGAAGGTGCGCATGGTCAGCTTCTCAGTGGCACCCTGACGGAGTTCGCGCGCTTTGGCGTCCACCTTGGTCATCGCGCTCAGGGCGTCCTGGCTCGCCAGCGCCAGTTCGAGCGCCGCCGGGGTGGGTCGGATACCGCGACCCACGCGCTCAACCAGCGTGAAGCCGACCTCCTTTTCCAGGGTGTGGATGTGCTGGCTCACGGTGGACGGCGTGAGGCCCAGCCGACGCGCGGTGTCATTCACCGAACCACTGGCCACCACTGATCTGAGGATGCGTAACCGGTTGAGATCGAGCACGTTCAGATAGTACGGCATTACCGCATGATTATTCGGAATATTCAGCTTGTCCCGAATGGACGTTTGCGAGAACCTTGAGTCATGTTGAGCCATGCCGTTGTAGACCGCGACCACGAGCGGCTCGTCGAGGAACTCGAACTTGCTCGCCTGATCGAACCCACTCCACTCGTCCGCCGCAAGGTGGATCAGCGCCATTGGTTCCGCAGGGCGATGACTGAGGGCGAGACCGTCCGTACCCGCTTGGCGAGCGTCTGACCTAACTCGGCGCGGCTGCGGCCATCGCCGTCCGTAGCCGCTTCGCCGAGACCGGGACCGCCGTCCCGAGACCTTGCGCGAACAGTCCCACTCGCAATTCCTCAAGAAGCCAACCGATCTCGGCAACCGGCCCGGGCAGAGGTCCGGCCGGGAACCGTGCGCACAGGGTGGCGTAGGCCTCTTCCAGTTCACTGATCGTCGCCAGGCCTTCGGCCTCGTGCCGGGGGTTGGTGGTCGCCGCGTCCAACCGACGCTGGACCGCCTTCAGGTACGTCGGCAGCCGACGCCACCACTGCGGCGGCGTGGCCGCGATGAAGCCGGAGAACACCAGCCCGGCCAACTGCTCCCCCACATCGTCGCGGGTAGGCGCGGGCGCGGCAGGCAACCTGCGCTTGATCTCTCCCGACAACTGCAGGATCTCCCCCGCGGTGTTCACCACCTGCTGCATCGTCGCCGCGGTCTGGCCGCGAACCTCGTCTGCCAGCCTGGTGAAGGCGGCTTCGTCCCGAACCTGCACAAGCCCGCCGACCCTGTCCATCAGGTCACCGATCGCGCGTAACCGGGCGTCCGCGAGCAGTGCGGGCACCTCCGCATACGGCGAGGTGGCCAGGGCCAACTTGGTGGCATTGCCCATCCGTGACACCACCCAGCGGGACGGGTCGACCGTCGTGAGAGCGATCAGCCGGCGAAGGCCGAACCGGTGCGCGCGTGCGGCCTCGGCCTCGTCGGCGAACACCTGGACGCCCACCTGCTGCACCCGGTCGACCAAGGCCGGGAAGCCGGTCAGGTCGTCCCCGAGCCGCAGCGGAATGCGTCCGAACTGCCACGTGGTCGCACCGGGGTGGGTCACGTGGGCAGCGGACGCGTTCAGCTTGCGGCTCACCTTCGGCGCCAGCCGTTCGGCAAGAGCGTCCAGATCACGTCCGATCTCCGGGTCGCCACCGGTGCCGGTGACCCGGAACCGCACCAGCAGGTGCTCGGGCACGGCTTCGGGACGCCACGCA
>Ga0209477_1000626_pt1 | contig 22023 bp, 18 predicted proteins | sample KloWWTupernatant_FD_187180 | JGI IMG/M metagenome (GOLD analysis project Ga0209477, IMG submission 187180) | Active sludge microbial communities from Klosterneuburg, Austria, studying microevolution and ecology of nitrifiers - Klosterneuburg... | ecosystem: Engineered > WWTP > Aerobic digester >... | reverse complement strand
GGACACACCCAGACACACTCGGACTGCTATCGCCACTGCAGCAAAGTCAGTACTTGCACCTGCGGTTGCAAGTGCAAGACCTGAATACGCAACCGGGGCGAACCAGGGGGAGATTGGACTATGAGCAGCGTACTTTCTGCCACCGTGGCGGACAGCAACCCTTATCGTGTCTTGATTGTCGAGGATGACCGCAGCCAAGCGATGTTTGCCGAAGCCATTTTGCGCGGTGCCGGGATGCAGGCGGAGGTGGTCGCCATTCCCGAGCGCATGATGGAAGCACTGGAGCGCTTCGTCCCCGATCTGGTGCTGATGGATTTGCATATGCCCGGCACCAGCGGCACCACGCTGACCACGCTGATTCGCGAGCACACGCAGTTTTCGCACACTCCGGTGGTGTTCCTGACCGGCGATCAGGATCCCGAGCGCGAGCTGGAAGTGCTCGACAAGGGTGGCGATGATTTCATTCTCAAGCCGGTGCGTCCGCGCCATTTGATTGCCGCGGTGCAAAACCGGATCCGCCGCGCACGCGCGCTCAACGAAAGCCTGCAAACACTCAGCGCGCCCGATCGCCACCCGGTGACCGGCCTGCACACCCGGCAAGCGCTGATGCAGATACTGGCCACCCAGCTTGGCCAGCGCAGCCCGGGGGGAGGCGCGCTGCTGCTGGAGCTGGGCAACCCCAGCGCCCTGCGCAAGCGCTACGGCTATGCCGCACTGGATGGCTTGTTCAACGCCGTCGGCACCCATTTGGGCAGTTTGCTCGAACAACAGGCGATTGCCGCGCGCCTCAGTGACAATGCATTTTTGGTGGTGGTGCGCGATTTGGGACGCGGTGCGCTGGAAGGTTTCGCGCGGCGCCTGCGTGATGGCATCGGTTATCACGACTTCCTGGTGGATGGCGAACCGATGCGGCTGCGCTGCACAATCGGCTATGCCAGTTTCGAGCATGCGTTTACCGATACCGGTGCCGTGCTGGCCGCAACCGAGGACGCCACCCGCGAGGCCCATGCCCTGCCCGCCGGGGTTGCCGGTTTCGTGCCGCCGGAAGTGACCGCCTCCGAAAGCCTGATCGACGAACTGCGGGCTGCGCTCGCCCCTAACGGCGAAGGCTTGTATTTGGCATTCCAGCCAGTGGTCGCGGTGGCCGGTGGTGACGAGGCCCAATTCCAGGTGCTGGTGCGCATGCACGGTGCCGATGGCAGCGTGCGCAAGGCGGGCGATTTCTTGGCAGCAGCACAAGCGGCAGGATTGCTGGCACAACTGGATCGCTGGGTGATGGAGCGGGCACTGGCCTTGTTGCAACAACGTCGCGCAGAAAGCCGGCCAGTCCGTTTGTTTGTCTCGCAAACACCGCGCACGTTGGGCCAGGATGGTTTTGCCGGCTGGTTGCAGCAAGCACTCGAACGCGCCGGGGTGGATGGCCCCTCGCTGGTCATTGATATCCGGCAAGAAGACGCGGTGGTACATACCGTGCTGCTGCAACAATTTTGTGAGCAACTGGTTCCGGTCGGTGTGCAGTTCTGCCTCAGCCAGTTCCGCAGCACCGAAGATGGCAACCAGCTGCTGCAAATGCTGCCGCTGGGTTATTTGCGCCTGTCCTCCGAATTTGCCCAGCAACCGTTACCGCAGGCCATGCAGGATGAAATGCGCACCTCGATCGAGCGTGCACATCGGCTGGGCCTGCAAGTGATCGGGCAAGCGGTGGAAGATCCGCAGGCAGCTGCCGCGCTTTGGGTGGCCGGCATCGACTTCATTCAAGGCAATCTGGTACAACGCCCGGAGCAAGCCCTTGATTTCGACTTCCAGAGTGCGGCCTTGTGAATACCGTAAAACCCGATGGACTCAATCTGTTGAGTGCACGCTGGCTGGCGCTAGGGGCCGCCGCCGGCGCATCACTTGCGTTAGTGATCAATCAACTGGGCGTGCAGGGCCCGTGGCAGATCATTGCCTTGGTCCTGGCGCTACTGGCGTTGTTTGCCACCACCGCGCATGCATGGACAACCCGCTCGCGCGAGCAGGCGATGTCCAACCAGGCCGAACGCACGCGCGAGAAAGAAGCCGAAATCCACATGCTGCAACAGGAGATCGACCGCCACACCGCGCTGGAGATCGAACTCACCAAAGCCAAGCAGGCGGCGGAGTCGGCGGTCATGGCCAAGGGTGAGTTTCTGGCCACCATGAGCCACGAAATCCGCACCCCACTCAACGGCATCATCCCGATGCTGGATTTGCTGTCCACCTCCAAGCTCAGCCTCGACCAACAGGAAATTCTCAAGACCGCCACCGCCTCGGCGCAGCAGCTGCTGCGCATCGTCGATGACATTCTGGATTATTCGAAGCTGGAAGCCGATCGACTCGAATTGGAAACCACAGGCTTCAACCTGCGCGAATTGCTGGGTAGCGTGATGACCCTGATGGAACGCTCGGCTGATGCCAAAAACTTGCACCTGCGGCTGAATATCGACTCGGCGGTGCGCTTGCCGGTACGTGGCGACCCGGTGCGGTTGCGCCAGATCCTGAGCAATCTGGTAAGCAATGCGATCAAGTTCACCGAGCGCGGCAATGTCACGGTCAGCATCAAACGCCTGGGTGAAACAGCCGCCCAGCACATGCTGCGTTTCGAGGTGCAGGACACCGGCATCGGTATTGATGCCGCGACCCAGGACAAACTGTTTCAAGCCTTCAGCCAAGCCGACGCTTCGACCACCCGGCTGTATGGCGGCACCGGTCTTGGGCTGGTGATTTCACAGCGCATCGTGTCACTGATGGGTGGCAAGATCGGGGTGCAGTCGCAACCCGGTCAAGGTTCCACATTCTGGTTCGAAATCCCGTTGCTCAAGGTGCAAGGCGACATGCCTATGCAACAGGGAGATTTGCACGGTGGCCGCGTCCTGCTGATCACCACCGATGCACGCCTGCGCATGCGCCTGACCATGCTGCTGCCCAACTGGGGGTTGCGTGTCACCGCCGTGGAAAACACCCACGATGCGCTGGAGCGGCTGCGTCAGGCCCACACCCAAGGCGAGCCGTGGACGTTCTCGGTGGTACTGGCGGACCTGATGAGTATCCGGAGCACAGCGGTATCACTGGCGCGCAACATGGAACGCAAGCAACAATATGGCGAAGTCCGTTTGGTGTATCTGCGCGGCGACGAAGCCACCTCATTGGACCTGCCTGTGAACGCCACCTTGATTCCCCGCAATGCCGAAGATGCGGACTTGCGTGCAGTGCTGTCTGCGTCCGGGGTGGCGTGGGGGCAACAAGACCCGCACCCGGCACCGGCTGCACAAAAACCAAAGGACGAGATCCCCGGCAAGCCGCGCATCCTGCTGGTGGAAGACAATCCGGTCAACCTGATGGTGGCGCAGCGCTTGCTGCAGGTCCTGGGTGCCGAATGTGAAACCGCCGGCAATGGTCAGGTGGCGCTGGAAAAGCTGGATCAAGACCAGTTCGATCTGGTGTTGATGGATTGCCAGATGCCGGTACTCGATGGCTACAGTGCCACCCGGCGCTGGCGCGAACTCGAGCAGGAACGCAAAGCCACGCGGCGCCTGCCGATTGTGGCGATGACCGCCAATGCGATGGCCGGCGATCGTCAGAAATGTCTGGATGCCGGGATGGATGACTACCTGGCCAAGCCGGTTACCAAGGTCGAGCTGGAACAATGCATTACGCGCTGGAAAAGCAGTGCAATGCCGGTCCCCGCGGCCACACCCTCGGCAGCACAACTCAACCAACGTGCGCCCTCCGTGCTGGATCAACGGGTCCTGGGTGAGTTGCGTGAAGTACTGGGCAGCGAGGTCGACAAGATCATCGCCGTGTATCTGGAAGACGCACCGCGCCTGATCGCGCAGTTGGAACGGGCGGCCGTGAACATCGACCCCATCGCACTGCGGGTCACCGCGCACACGTTGAAATCGTCCAGTGCCAATGTCGGCGCGATGACCCTATCGGATGCCGCACGCGATCTGGAACACGCCGCACGCGACGGCACCATGACCCAACCGGGGCCGGCGGTGGCACGCATCGTCAGTGAATTTGCGCAAGTCCGGGTGGCCCTGCGCGCGCTCTTGTTCAGCAACTGAACCGGGGCCGCACGCTGGCGGGCGCGCGCCCCATGCGGTTGCATGATCACGACCCGCGGTAGCGGCACCCCGAGGTGCAGGTTTCGTGCACCACCACTTCGGTCAACAGCGGCACCTGCGGCTTCAAGCGCTGCCAGATCCAGATCGCCAGCTGCTCGCTGGTGGGATTTTCCAACCCCTCGATCTCATTCAGATAATGATGATCCAGCTGCTCGTAGATCGGCTTGAACGCGGCCTTGAGATCGGCAAAATCCATCACCCAACCCAGCTGCGGATCCGGCTCGCCACTGACCTGCAGCTCGATCGAAAAGGAGTGCCCGTGCAAGCGCGCGCATTTGTGCCCGTCCGGCACATTCGGCAGCCGGTGCGCCGCTTCGACGGTAAAACGCTTGAAGATATCCATCGGGCCTCTGTCCTGCAGGCAAACAAAACCCCGCAGGTGCGGGGCTGAGGGTTCATGCGTTGGTGGCTATGGGTGGACTCGAACCACCGACCCCAGCATTATGAGTGCTGTGCTCTAACCGGCTGAGCTACATAGCCAACGCAGAGCAGGCCATTATCCTGATCTTGGCTTATGCCGTCAATTCGTCCTGCGGTGGCTTGCCGAAGCTGCGCGGCACTGGCACAGTCGGGGCAGGCAAATTTTTGAGGTCCGCATCGTGATCGATCCGGACGGGTTCCGGCCCAATGTAGGCATCGTGCTGATGCACGACGATGGACGAGTATTCTGGGCGCGTCGTGTGCGCCGGGACGGCTGGCAGTTTCCGCAAGGCGGCATCAACACCGACGAAACCCCGCTGGAAGCGATGTACCGCGAGCTGCGCGAGGAAACCGGGCTGCTGCCTGAGCATGTGGACGTGCTGGGCGCCACCCCCGGCTGGCTGCGCTACCGGCTGCCGCCGCATGCCATCCGCCACCGCGACAAGCTGGTGTGCATCGGCCAAAAGCAGGTGTGGTATCTGCTGCGTTTTCGCGGGTTGGAGGGCGATGTGCAGCTGGATGGCACCGATTGCCCTGAATTCGACCACTGGCGCTGGGTGGATTTCTGGTACCCGCTGCAGCATGTGGTGACCTTCAAGCGCAGCGTGTATGCGCGTGCGCTGGCGCATCTGGCCCCGCATGCCCGCGCGGTGGCCGGGGCCCTGGCGGTGCCGGAGCACACCCTTCCCGGCAGGGGTGTCGGGCAAGCGCAGCAGCGCTGATCACCGCGTGTGATGTTGAAGCTGAATGCAGGCATACCGCTCGTCGGAAGAATGTTGCGCCGCAACAAAACCCGCTTTATGCTGCATCGCACAAATCCGGCAAACCTTGCCGACAACACCAGCAGGAGACCGCCATGTACCAGTTCAACGATCAATTCAGCAAAGCCGCCAGTCAGTTCGCCGATGCCGCTGCCAATGTCAACCGTTTGGCCCTTGAGAATGCCGAGAAGGCCTTTGGCCTGCAGTTGGCCGCCCTCGAAGACACCTTCAACGCCAGCTTCGCCTTCACCGGCGAGCTGCTGCAGGTGCGTGACGCCGACGGCCTGAAGGCTGTGTGGCCGAAGGGCGTGCAGATTGCCCGCACCAATGCCGAGCGCAGCCTCAGCACCGCGCAGGAAGTGTTCGCCAACACCGTGAAGACCAACGAAGCCATCGGCTCGCTGGCCAAGGGCCAGTTCGAGCAGGCCAGCGCCCAGGTCAAGGCCGAAGTGGAAAAAGCCACCAAGGCAACCAAGGCTGGCAAGTAAGCCCGGCAAGATCCCTCCCCCTGGGACCACCACGACGCACTCCCCTGCGTCGCGGCCAAAACCCGGCAGCGCAAGCTGTCGGGTTTTTTTTATGGCGCCCATGCCAAACGGCAGATGCGAATGGCAAGCAACCGCGCAACAATTATGGACTTGCAAGTTCAGTATTCTGCTAAACTCCCCGGTTCATTATCATATCTCCATCGGATCAGCCCCCATGCCTGCCCATACATCCACGCATACCCCCAACCCTGCCCTGCGTTGGGGCTTGATGCTGCTTGGTGCGATCGTCGTGTTCGGCGGCGTGTTCGGGTTCAAGGCGTTCTTCGCCAAAAAGACCAACGAATTCTTCGACAACATGCCGCAATCGGCGGTGGCCATTTCGGCCGCCACGGCCAGTGCGCAGCGCTGGAGTGCAGGCGGCGAATCGGTGGGCACCTTGGTGGCTGTCAACGGCACCGATGTCACCACCGAGGCCGGCGGCGTGGTACGCAGCATTGCGTTTGAGGCCGGTCAGCCGGTCAGCCAGGGCGCCGTGCTGGTGCGCTTGAACACCGACAACGAAGAGGCCCAGCTCAAGGCACTGGAGACCTCGGCCAAGCTGGCGGCGGTGCAGGCGCAGCGCTGGCAGGCGCTGGGCAAGGACAAACTGGTGTCCCTGGATGATGTGCAACAGCGTGTTGCCGCGGCCGCCAATGCGCGCGCGCAAGTAGAGGCACAGCGCGCACTGATTGCCCGCAAGACCATCCGCGCGCCGTTCTCGGGCGTACTGGGCATTCGCAAGATCAATCTGGGCCAATATCTGGCACCGGGCGACGCGATCGTCACCTTGCAGCAGCTCAATCCAATCTATCTGGACTTCACCCTGCCCGAACAAATGATCGGCACGCTGGTGAAAGGCGGCAAAATCAACGCCAGCGTGGATGCCCTGCCGGGGCAACACTTCAGCGGCGAAATCACCGCGCTGGATCCGTTGGTGGATGCCAGCACCCGCAACTTCAAGGCGCAGGCCACCTTGCAAAACCCCGGCAATGCCTTGCGCCCGGGCAGCTTTGCCAAGGTCAGTTTTGAACTGGGCGCCGAGCACGACGTGGTGGTGATTCCGCAAACCGCAGTCAGCTTCAATCCTTACGGCAACGCAGTCTTCGTGATCACCGCGGAAAAGCGCAAGTCCGGCGAAACCGACGCCAAGGGCCAACCGTTGAGCGGCGACAAATTGGTGGTCAACCAGCGCTTCATCAAGACCGGAGCCACCCGTGGCGATTTGATCGCGGTCACCGATGGGCTGAAGCCCGGTGAGCGCGTGGTGACGGTGGGGCTGTTGAAGCTGCGCAATGGCGCGGAAGTGACGATTGATAACAGCGTGCAACCTGCCGCCGATGCCCAGCCTTCGGTCATCAACCGTTGATCGCTGGCGGCCTGTCACACCCTCTTGTCCACACTTCCCAAACGCTGGGAAGCGGGAGTAACCAAGCATGAAATTTACCGACATCTTCATCAAGAAGCCGGTGCTGGCGCTGGTCGTCAGCCTGTTCATCCTGCTGTTCGGCCTGCGCGCCTTCAGCGAATTGAACGTGCGCAAATATCCGGAAATGCGCAATGCCGTGATCAACATCAACACCACATATTTCGGTGCCGATGCGGACTTGATCCAGGGTTTTATCACCACGCCACTGGAGCGCGAGATCGCCAGTGCCGAGGGCATTGATTACATGACCTCGACCAGCGCAGCGGGGATGAGCGCCATCCAGGCCTATATCCGGCTGGACAAGAACCCCAGCGAAGCGCTCACCCAGATCAGCGCCAAGGTCAACAAGATGCGCGGGCAATTGCCATCGCAGTCGGAAGACCCGGTGATCGACCTGAAGCAGGGCGAGAGCATTGCCAGCATGTATCTGTCGTTTGCCAGCGACCGTTTGGATGGCAACCAGATTGGCGACTATCTGACCCGCGTGATCCAGCCCAAGCTGGTGACGGTGCCCGGTGTGCAAAGCGCAGACATCATGGGTGCCGGCAACTTCGCCATGCGCGTGTGGTTGAAGCCGGAAAAAATGGCCGCGCTGAAAGTGACCGCCAGCGATGTCTCGCAAGCCTTGCAGTCGAACAACGTGTTGGCCGCGTTGGGCTCGACCAAGGGGCATATGGTTGCGATCGACATGACCGCGCGCACCGATCTGCGCAATGCCGAAGAGTTCCGCAAGCTGGTGGTACGTGAGCAAGACGGTGCGATTGTGCGCCTGGGTGACATCGCCGACGTGGTGTTGGGCTCCGACAGTTATGGCACATCGGTGCGTATCAATGGCGGCGATGCAGCCACCTTCATCGGCATCAGTGTGGCGCCCGATGCCAACTCGCTGGATGTGATCAAGGCCGTGCGCAAGGTCTGGGACAACGAAATCATCCCGCAATTGCCACAGGGCATGCACGCCAGCATTCCGTACGACAGCACCGAAGCGATTCAGGATTCGATCAACGAAGTGATCCGCACCATTGTGGAAGCACTGCTCATCGTGATCGTGGTGATCTATCTGTTCCTGGGGTCACTGCGCAGCGTGTTGATCCCGGCCATTTCCATCCCGCTATCGCTGATTGGCGGGCTGTTCCTGATGCTGCTGATGGGTTTCACCATCAATCTGCTGACCTTGCTGGCGATGGTGCTGGCGATTGGCATCGTGGTGGACGATGCGATCATCGTGCTGGAGAACATCCACCGGCATATCGAAGAAGGCATGAAGCCGATGGACGCCGCGATTCGCGGCGCGCGCGAATTGGCGTGGCCGGTGGTGGCGATGACCACCACCCTGATTGCGGTGTATTTGCCGATTGGTTTCCAAGGTGGGATGACCGGCGTGTTGTTCACCGAATTTGCGTTCACCTTGGCCGGCGCGGTGTTGTTGTCGGGCGTGATTGCGCTCACGTTGACGCCGATGATGAGCGCGAAGATCCTGATTGCGCATGACCCCGACCACCCCAAGGGCAAGTTCGAGCTGTGGTTGGATAATCGCTTCGACAAACTGCACCACGCCTATCAACGCCGCCTGCATGGCGCGCTGGAGACCAAGGCCGTGATCGCCGTGTTTGGCCTGATCGTGCTGGTCAGTTGCGGTTTCCTGTACGCAGGCGCGCCAAAGGAACCGGCACCGGTGGAAGATGAGGGCTTCATCTTCTCGGTGGCCAGTGCGGACCCGGTGGCCACGCTGGATTATGTGGAACGCTATACCGCTGAAATTTCCAAGTTCACCGCCAAGATTCCCGAGATCAAGGAGACCTTTTTGATCAACGGTGGCATGGGCGGTGGCGGCGGCGGGGCCAGCCCCAGTGCGATGGCCGGTTTTGTGCTCAAGCCGTGGAGCCAGCGCAGCCGCTCCACCACGCAAATCCTGCAGCAAGAGCTGCAACCCAAGCTCAATGAGATCAGTGCGCTGAAGGTGTTTGCATTGGTGCCGCCCTCACTGCCCAGCGCCGGTGGTGGTGGCGGTGGTGGTGAATTCATCATCGGTGGCGTGGGCAACTTGCAGCAGCTCTCGGAATTGTCGGACGCCATTTTGGCCAAGGCATACGCCAGCAAGCGCTTCATCTTCCTCGACAAGGATCTGAAGATCGACAAGCCGCGCATCGAGGTCAACATCGACCGCGACAAAGCGGCGATGCTGGGGATAGATATGCGCACGCTGGCCGCCGACATGTCGTCGATGCTGGCCGGCGGCTACAGCAATCTGTTCTCGATGGAAAACCGCTCGTACAGGGTGATCCCGCAGGTGCAACGCAAGGACCGCCTCAATGCCAGCGATCTTGAAAACTATTACACCCGCACCCGCGATGGGAAACTCATCCCGCTGTCCACCATCGTCACGTTGAAGCAAAGTGCGCAGCCGCAATCGCTCAAGCGCTTCCAGCAGCTCAATGCGGTCTCCATCACGTTTGCCCCGCGTCCCGGCGTGAGCAAGGGCGAAGCGTTGGCCATCCTCGACCAAGCCGCAAAAGAAGTGCTGCCGCAAGGCTATAGCGTGGACTATGCCGGTGAGTCGCGGCAGTTCAAGCAGGAAGGCTCGGCCATGCTGATGACCATGGCGCTGGCCTTGATCGTGATTTTCCTGGTGCTCTCGGCGCAGTTTGAAAGCTTCCGCGATGCGTTGATCATGTTGCTCACCGTGCCGATGGCCATTTGTGGTGCGCTGCTGGCATTGAACGTGTTGGCACTGGTGTCCGGCATCCTGCAAGCGATGGGGGTTGAGGCCTTCCCCGGCATGAGTATCAACATCTATACGCAGGTGGGTCTGGTGACATTGGTAGGCGTGATTTCCAAGCACGGCATCCTGATCGTGGAATTCGCCAACAAGCTGCAAATCGAACAGGGCATGAGCAAGCGCGACGCGATTGAAGCCGCCACCGGCATTCGTCTGCGCCCGGTGTTGATGACCACCGCCGCGCTGGTGTTTGCGATGATCCCGATGCTGATGGCCAAGGGCCCCGGCGCGGCCTCACGCTTCTCGATGGGCGTGGTGATTGCCTCGGGCATGACCATCGGCACCTTGTTCACCTTGTTCGTGCTGCCCGCGTTCTATCTGTATCTGGCGCGCGAACACAAGCACGAACCAGTGACTGATGCAGCAGACACTTTGCCTGAGCCGCAACACGGTTGAGGCTGCGCAGCGATGACAACAAAACGCCCGGGCAACCGGGCGTTTTTGATTGCGGGAGTGCCGAGCACAGCCTTGCCGTGGTGGGGGCATGTTCGAGCGCGCCATGGGTGGCGCGCGGCCGCGTATCGTAGCTGGATGCGAAGCCTAAGCGGCGAATATGCCCCCGCCACGGCAAGGCTGCTGCAAGTGATTAGACAGCGGTTGGAATCCGCAAATACTGCGTCAGCGCCGAAGGCGCTGCATTCGGCGCATACGGCAGCACGCCCCAACACGGCGCTGGCAACCGCGCACGCAGCATCGCGATGTTGTCATCCACGCGCGCCATCGCCAGATCCACTTGCGAGCCAATCCAGCCGGCCAGATGCACGCCATCATCCACAATCGCACGCGCACTCAGCAGCGCATGATTGAGGCAGCCCAAGCGCAAGCCCACCACCAGCACCACCGGCAAACGCAGCATGCGCACCAAATCTACTTGCATCAATCCTGCCGACAACGGTGCCGCCCAGCCACCCACCCCTTCCACCACCAAGGCCTCCACTTGCGAAGCCAACCGTGCGTGTGCCGCCAGGATCGGCAGCAGCTCGATGGCCACGCCCGCATCCCGCGCCGCCAGCTCCGGCGCCAATGGATGCTCCAGCGCAAACGGATTGATGTCGGCATAGGCCAATCCCGGCATGCCTGCTGCTTGCAGCGCAAGCGCATCTTCGTTCTTCCATGCACCGTCAATCTCGGTGCAACCACTGGCCACCGGCTTCATCCCTGCCACGCGCAAGCCATGTCCACGCAAGGCATGCAGCAGGGTGCAACTGGTCAGTGTTTTGCCGATGCCGGTATCGGTACCCGTCACGTAAATCGAGAACATTGTGCTTTCGTAGTCGCCGATGGAGGCTGCATGGTAGCCCTGACGCGTGCGATTGCTACACTTGGCAGATGACCTTTACCGCCGCCTCCCTTACCGGCAGCAAGCCGGCGCAATACACACAGCTGTTGGCACAGGCGCAAGCCCTGCTGCATGGCGAGCGTGACCGCATTGCCAATGCCGCCAATCTGTCGGCGCTGGTATATCACGCACTGCCTGACCTGAATTGGGTGGGGTTTTATTTTTTCGATGGCGATGAATTGGTGGTGGGCCCGTTTCAAGGGCTGCCGGCCTGCGTGCGCATCCCGCTTGCCAAGGGTGTGTGCGGCGCGGCGGCGCGCTTGCGGCAAACCCAACGCGTTGAAGACGTCAATGCGTTCCCCGGACATATCGCCTGCGACTCCGCATCGCGCTCGGAGCTGGTGGTGCCGCTGTATCAGGGCGATACCTTGCTGGGTGTGTTTGACCTCGATAGCCCTCTGCCCGCGCGCTTCGATGCAGACGATCAAGCCGGGCTGGAAGCCATCGCGCAAGCGTATCTGGATGCCCTGTAATGAGCGCTGCGAAGATGCGCAATATCGGTCCGAAGTCTGCTGCATGGCTGCGGCAAGTGGGCTTGCGCTCGCTGGAAGACATCGCTGCCATCGGCACCGTGGATGCCTTCATGAAGGTGCGCCGGGCCGGCTTCAAGCCCAGCCTCAATTTGCTGTATGCACTGGAAGGTGCTCTGCAAAATTGCCACTGGCAGGAGGTGCCGGACGCGCGCCGCACGGAGCTGGTCAGCGCCGCCGAAGCCGCCATTGCCCTGCTGCCGCCGCCGCGTGGGCGACCCGCCGCAGCACCGGTGACCACCACCCATCATGAACAGGCGCCGGCACCGGCATTCAACCTGTTCGATGACGAGCGCGGCAGCGACGCTGCGGCCGACTGAGCCGCTTGCGCTACAATGCCCGCGCTTCAAGGTGATTGGCGGGCCCTGTCCGCTGATTGAAACGGGAAGCCGGTGACGCTGCACGCAGGTGCAACCAGTCCGGCGCTGCCCCCGCAACGGTAAGCAAGACAAGTTCGGCAACAACCACTGTGCGCACATCGGTTTGATGTTGGCATGGGAAGGTGCCGCACGGGCCCATCACAGGATGTGCCGCTTGCAAGCCCGGAGACCGGCCTTGAAGTTTGTTGGTTGCGATGCGGCGGGCATTGCGCGACGTCGCGCCTGCTGCTTGCTGCATCGCCCGTCTGCGTGTTCCGCCGTATTGCAACCGTCCCCTTCGCCATGGCGTGCGGATTGGCGCGCCGGAGAGACTCACATGCAATCGCGCAACACCCTGCTTCGCTTGTCCCCCTTGAGTTGCACCCTGGCTTTGGCCTTGCCCTTGCCCGGCATCGCGTTTGCGGCAGATGCCGCCAATACCGCCAAAGACCTCGACAAAGTCATTGTCACCGCCACTCGCACGCCTGCCACCGTCGATGCCGCGCTGGCCGCAGTGGAGGTGATCGACCGCGCACAAATCGACGCCAGCAGCGCGCGCTCACTGCCCGAATTGCTGCGCGGTCGGGCCGGCATCACCCTGATCAACCAAGGCGGGCTGGGCAAGCTGTCCACGTTGTTCATGCGTGGCACCGAGTCGGACCACACCTTGTTTCTGATCGACGGCGTGCGCGTGGGTTCGACCACCTCGGGCCTGACCTCGCTGCAGGACATTCCGCTGGCGCAGATCGACCATATCGAAATCGTGCGCGGGCCGCGCTCGTCGTTGTATGGCGCCGATGCGATCGGTGGCGTGATCCAGATTTTCACCCGCCGTGACACACGCACTGGCACGCATGGCCATGCGCGGATTGCCGTCGGCAGCAACCAATTGCGCGAAGCTTCTGCGGGCGTGGAACTGCGCGGCGCACGCGGTGGCGTGGGTGTGGATGTGGCCCACCAATCCACCGCCGGCATCAATTCCTGCCTGGGGGATTACAACCCTGCCACGTGGGTGGGCGCCGGCTGCTTTATCGTGCCGGGCACGCATCTGGATCGCGATGGTTATCGCAACAACAGCGCCGGCGTGCACGCCGATTTTTCACCCAGCACCGCCTGGCAGCTGGATGCACGCGCCACCCGCGCCACCGGCCATAACGATTACGACGGCGACTACGTGGACAACTCCGACATCGTGCAGCAGACCGTGGGCGGCAGTGCGCGCTGGACGCCGTCGCAAAGCGTGCAAGTGAAGTTGACGCTGGGCCGCAATACCGATGATTCGGCCAACTATCTGGGCACGGTGTTCAGCAACCGCTTCGTCACCACTCGCGATACCGGCAACCTGCAAGCCGACCTCACCCTGACGCAGGCACAGCTGCTCACCACCGGGTTTGATTGGCTGCGTGATGCCGCCACCACCCGGGATCCGTGGTCGCCGTTTACCGCAAGGCGCGGCAATCGGGCCGGTTTCGTGCAATACCAAGCCACGTTCGGCAAGCAGGATCTGCAACTGTCGCTGCGCCACGATGACAACGCTCAATTCGGTGGCCACACCACCGGCGGGATTGCCTGGGGCATGGACCTTGCCGAAGGCTGGCGGGTGACGGCCAGCCATGCCACCGCGTTCAAGGCGCCCACCTTCAACGAGCTGTACTACCCCGGCGCCAGCAATCCGTTGCTGCGCCCCGAAGACTCCCGCAGCAGCGAACTGTCGCTGACGCGCAGCGGTGACGGCTGGCAGCTGCAGGCCAATGCGTATCAGACCCGGATCAGCGATCTGATCGCTTGGGATTCCTCGCAGTTCAAACCGGTCAATGTGGACTCGGCGCGCATTCGTGGCGTTGAGTTGACCGGCGATCTGGCACTGGGCGACTGGTCGCTGCGTGGCCAACTCAGCTGGCTGGAGGCACGCAACCAAAGCGCGGGGACAAGCCACGGCAGGCAACTGGCCCGCCGCCCCACCCGCAGTGCGCGGCTGGACTTGGATCGCGATATCGGCGATTGGAGCTTTGGCATCAGCGGCATTGCCGAAGCGGCGCGTTGGGATGATGTAGCCAACAGCCTGCGCGTGGGCGGCTACGGCACCATGGACGGCCGCGTGTCATGGCATTTGTCAAAACAGTGGACGCTGCAAGCCAACGTGGTCAACGCCTTCGACAAGCACTATCAAACCAGCGCCTGGTATGCCCAGCCCGGCCGCGAGTACACCCTCAGCGTGCGCTGGCAGCCCGAATAAGGATGCGGTGCCGCACGGAAGCGGACAGGCCCGGCAGGGATGCCGGGCCTTTGTTGGCCCAATGCGCACTCAGCTTGCGCCAAATCCACGCTCCCGCCCCCATACCACCGCAGCGCTACGGCGGTTGACGCCGATTTTCCCATACAGCGTGGCCACGTGGTTGCGCACAGTATTACGTGACAATCCCAACGTGTCGGCAATATCGCCATCGTTCCGTGCGCTGCAAATCAGCTCCAGCACCTCACGCTCACGCGTGGTCAGGCTTTCGCTATTCGCGGCAGCTGCCTGGGGTCGGCGCACGTGCGCCAGCTTCTCCATTACGGTCCGCGAAAACCACGAGGCATCCTTCATCACCGCCTCGATCGCACTGATCAGCTCTGCCTCGGTGCGCTTTCTATCGGTAACATCCTGAATTACAAACAACGCACACGCTTCATCATGGATCACCACCGATTCCGCAGATAGTGCGCCTTCGATGATCGAGCCATCTGGCGTACGCAACTGCACATCGCGATTGAGTACACCCTGGCCGGATTCCAGTGCGATCCCGATGTCACGCAATGCCTTGTTGCTCAGGTGCAGGCCAATGCGAGTAAACGGATAACCCACAATTTCGCCGCGCGACCTGCCTACTGCAGTACCCAATGCACCATTGGCCTCAATTACGCACCAATTCGATTGCACGCAGACCAGCATGGGCACCGGTGCCATCCGGAATGCCTTGGCGAAGCGCTCCTCACTTTGCCGCAATGCATCTTCGGCGCGCCTCTTGAATTCCAAATCGACAAACGAAAGCAGCATGCATGGCCGTCCGGCCACGACGATTGGTTGCCCCGAAATCATTACCGATCTGGAGCCCCCGTCCTTTGCGAATACGCGAGACTCTTGCGGACGGATGATCTCGTGCGACGCGAGTGCCTGCAGTGCGGCATCCCGCTGATCGGCTTCGCGGAACACGTCGATCTCATGCAACGGGCGGCCCACCAACTCTTCGGATCCGAATCCAGTCAACTCACAAAATCCGTCGTTAACCCGAAGATAACGCGAATCTTCTAGGCGCAAAATCGCAGCCGGCTGCGGCTTGGCCGAAAAGAAGCGGGCGAACAGGTACTCGGCATCGACTTTTTCCGCATGATTGCGAACAATCAGCAGCGCGTACTCACGCCCCCCAAACTGATCATTTAATACCAGTTCATCAAACTCAAGAATACGTGAAAAACTTGCATCCCCGGAACGTGAGACTTCCAGCTCCCAGCCACGGAAATGCTCGCCCAGCAGCACCCTGGCCATCGGCGTCCGCTTGCTTGCAACAACCCGTCCAGTGGGCTCACGAAAGCCGAACCGCTGTCCGTACTCGGCTGCGTCCGCACCCAGCTCCACACGTGTGATGCAGGCATGCATGTCAAGTGCTGCGCTGTTTGCAGCAACAATGCATGCGTTTTTATCCAACACGATCACGCCATCTGCAAGGGCATTGATCAATTGATCCAGATGCTGCAGTGACAACCCGCTGGCAGGAATTTTGCTGGACATGGATGCTCCTTGCTGTAGTTGTAGTGCCAAGCGTTACGGCCCGGTTACCTGGTCGTTAACCATAGTGCCGAATAACTAGCACTACTAGTAATTTTAAGTCTCGTGGATGGGCAAATCGGTAAATAGCATGGGCCATGTCCGCTTGTGCCTGATGGCTCACGGACAACCGCCAGCCGCACAACGGCCCGCGCGGCTCCCCCACCGGCCCGATGCATCCAAGCCGGTCGCACCCAAGGAGATTCGAATGAACACACAGAACAAGCTCACCTCACTCACGCTGACTTGCGTTTTTCTGTTCGGCAACGGCGCCGCATTGGCCCACCCTCTTCACGCTACGGCACAGGCGTCCGGCAAGTCCTCCAGCGCCCCGCAAGCAGTGGACGATGCCTGGATCACCACCAAGGTCAAAGCCGAGCTTGCCACCACGAAAGGCGTTGCTGCCAGCGACGTCTCTGTCACCACCGCAGACGGCCGAGTGACGTTGACCGGCGTGCTTGCCACCAAGACCGCGGTAAACAAGGCCGTGGCAACAACCCAAGGCATCAAGGGCGTCAAGAGCGTGGATGCTGCCGGACTGAAAGTAGGTACCCCGGCCAAGGTAAAGCCGAGTGATGCCACCAGCGAGCACAGCGCCGATGCCGGACAGGCTGTTAACGACGCGTGGATCACCACCAAAGTCAAGAGCGAACTTGCCACAACCGCGGGCGTGCCTGCCAGCGACGTGACCGTGCAAACGGTGGACGGCGTGGTGACCCTCACCGGCTCGCTGGACGGTGAACTTGCAATGAAGAAGGCCGTTGCCGCAGCGCGCAGTGTTAAGGGCGTGAAGCAGGTTGATGACAGTGGTCTCAGCTTCAGGCATTGAACATCACAAGGCCTGCGAGCCTTGTGCCACCACCGGTCGGCTCGCAGCAGGACGCCACGAAAGACCGCAGAACACCGGCCCGTCTGGCATCCCAACAATCAAGGGTGAACGACACGATCGCCCAGTACCTTCAGCGGCCCCATGGCATATCAAAGCGATGCCGTGCCGCACACAGGAGAAACGACATGAACGAAGATCGCATCCAGGGTCAATGGAAGCAGCTCACCGGCAAGGTCAAGCAACGCTGGGGCAAGCTAACCCACGACGACATTCAAGTAGCCGAAGGCAACGAAGACTATCTGGCTGGCAAATTGCAGGAACGCTACGGAATGGCCAAGGATGAGGCCAAGCGGGAAGTGAACAGCTTCATCGACTCACTCTGAGGCAGACCGAGGCACAGGCAGCGCCCTCCCCCAACCATGCCTGTGCCCCGAATTGCACATCGCAGAACAACACAACCGAACGGCACCCACACGCATCCGATCGGTTTCATTGCAAAGGAGAACGACATGCTTCGCTATGCCATCGTGTTTTTCATCATTGCCCTGGTTGCTGGATTCCTCGGATTTTTTTCGATCGCGGGTACCACCGCCTGGATCGCGAAGGTCCTATTCATCCTGTTTCTGGTTTTATTCGCGATTTCGCTGATCAGCGGCCGCCGCCCTCGCGTTTGACGAGCGGTGAGCAGTGCCCGCATGGATCGGTGATGCCGTGATCAGCCGCTCGCTACCCCTTGCCTGAAACGGAAATAAATCATGACTGCCAATAACTACTCGCCCCGGGCACCGGCCATGCGTATCGACGAGGCCGCGCTCGAAATGGCCCGGCAAAATCCTGGTGATGGCGCGGTGACAACCAGCGTGCAGCCCTATGTCGAAGACATCTGCAAATTGTTGAATGATGCGTTGGCAACCGAATGGATCTGCGTGCTGCGCTACAAGCGGCATCACTTCACGGCAAAGGGCATTGCATCACCGGCAATTGCAAACGAATTTCTGGTGCATGCCAACGAGGAGCAGATGCATGCTGACCGCATCGCGGAAAGAATCGTTCAGCTCGGGGGCTCGCCAGAGCTTAACCCGGCCACCCTCGCAGCACGCAGCCATGCCAAATACGATAACTCTGAGCAACTTCAGGCGATGATCGAAGCCAATCTTGTCGCCGAACGCGTGGCGATCGAGGTCTATCGCCAGATGATTTCGCTGATCGGCGACAAGGATCCCACTACCTCCAAAATGCTGCGGGAAATCCTTGCGCAAGAAGAAGAACACGCAGAGGAGCTTGCAGGCTGGGCGTCACATCCGTAGGTGCCGGACTCCCACAGTAGCGTTACCTTGCGCGCACCAAGTCAGGCGGTTCGATGGCCATGTGTTGTGAGCCGGCCCATCTATGCCAACAGCCGTGGATCTGCGACCATGACCGCCCGCCTTGCAGCCACGCCCATGCACGATACCGCTCCGTTGCAAACCCTTGCCGAGCACGCGGCACAGCAGGCGTATGCCCCTTATTCCCGGCTGCGGGTGGGCGCCGCGCTGCGTTCTTGCAGTAGCCACATCTACACCGGATGCAATGTAGAGAACGCCTCGTACACCTTGGGCTGCTGTGCCGAGCGCGCCGCCATTGCCACCGCCGTGCAGGCGGAAGGGACTCACTTCCGGTTGGCCGCTATCGCCGTTGCCGCATTTTCCAGCACGGGTGAACGCCTTCCCATTACTCCCTGCGGCGGCTGCCGGCAAGCCTTGGTGGAGTTTGGCGAAGAAGCGGTCGTGGGATTTCTACTGCCGGATGGGCACTGGCAAGAAGTGCGCGCAAGCGATTTGTTGCCCTATCGCTTTGCATTTCCAAAATAAATCAGCCCTCTAACCAACGCCATGCCGCAACCGGTGGTGGCAGGCTCTCCCCCAAAACAAAGGCCGCCTGCACCTGTGCCTTGGCACGCAAGCCATCACTGTGGCTGCGTGCATGCACGATGGCCAAGGGCTCACCCGCATTCACCCACTCACCATAGCCACCCACCTCTGCAAGCCCAACGGCATGATCAATCGCCGCACCGGGAATGCGCCGGCCGCCGCCCAAATCCACCACGCACTCCCCTAATGCACGCACATCGATGGCCTGTACATAGCCGCTATGCACCGCCAAAACCGGCTGCTGCACCGGCGCTTGTACAAGATGGAATGATTGCTGCCGCAACACATCGCCGGGCCCACCCAATGCCGCCACCATCTTGGCGAAACACTCTGCCGCCGCGCCGCTGCTTAACGCTGCCTCAAGCCGGAACAGCGCGTCAGCCTCACTGTCCGCAAGCTGTCCCAGACACAGCAGCCGTGCCGCTTGCGTCAATACCAATGCACGCAAGCGTGGGCAATGCGGCTGTCCGGTCAGCAGGTTCAAAACACCCAGTACTTCCAAGGCATTGCCTGCGGTCCGCCCCAACACCTGCCCCATATCGCTGAGCACCACCGCCAGCTGCAAGCCGCTGCCTTCCGCCACGGCCTGCATCCGCGCCGCCAAAGCTTCGGCCACCGCCACATCAGGCGTTTGCGCGCCACTGCCCGTCTTGATATCCAACACCAGCGCTTGCGCACCACCGGCAAGTTTCTTCGACAGGATCGAGGCCACGATCAAATCCGGCACATCGACCGTGGCCGTCACATCGCGCACCGCATACAAGCGCCGATCAGCGGGCACCAGATCCGCTGTTTGACCAACGATGGCACAACCCACCTTGCGCACCAGCCGCTGCAAACGTGCCGGATCAAGCTGGACATCTACGCCGGGTATGCTTTCCAACTTGTCCAAGGTGCCGCCGGTGTGCCCCAAGCCGCGCCCGGAAATCATCGGCACATACCCACCACATGCGGCCACCAACGGGGCCAACGCAAGGCTGACGCAATCGCCCACGCCGCCGGTGGAGTGCTTGTCCAGCACCGGTCCGGGCAAGTCACGCCAATCCAAACAACGCCCGGAATCACGCAGGGCATAGGTGAAGTCACGGCACTCTTGCGAGCCCAAGCCGCGCCACGCAATCGCCATCGCCATTGCGCCCACTTGGCCCTCACTCCAGCCGTCGCTGGCGATGCCATCGGCCAACGCCTTCCACTGCGCGGCATCCAGGCTTCGTCCTTCCCGCTTGGCGCGAATCAATAGCGCGGCGGGCCAGTCACTCATGCGCAACCTGCGCGGCAACGACCGCTGGCAATAGACGAAAACAAAGGCATCAACGTGGAGAGGTAGCCGCCGACGACCGGCCGCACCAGACTAGGCAAGCCGGTGCGCCCGCTCCTTGATCTGGGACAACTGGCGGCGGCTTATTCCACCGTCACCGATTTGGCCAGATTGCGTGGTTTGTCCACATCGGTGCCGCGTGCCAATGCGGTGTGATAGGCCAGCAGTTGCACCGGGATGGCGTGCACGATCGGCGACAAAATCCCCACATGGCGCGGCGTGCGAATCACATGCACGCCCTCGGATGCGCTGAAGCTGCTATCGGCATCGGTGAACACGAACATCTCGCCACCCCGTGCGCGCACTTCCTGGATATTGGATTTGACCTTCTCCAGCAGTGCATCGTTGGGGGCAATCACCACCACCGGCATTTGCGTGTCCACCAATGCCAGCGGGCCGTGTTTGAGCTCTCCGGCCGGATAGCCTTCGGCATGGATGTAGGAGATTTCCTTGAGCTTGAGCGCGCCTTCCAACGCGATCGGATAGTGGGTGCCGCGCCCAAGAAACAACGCATGCTGCCGTGGTGCAAATTTCTCTGCCCATAACGCCACCTGCGGTTCCAGATTGAGTGCGTGCTGCACACTCCCTGGCAAGTGACGCAGCGCCTCCAGAAAGTCGGCCTGCTGCGCGGCATCCACACGGCCGCGCAACTTGCCCAGTGTCGCTGCCAGCGCGAACAACGCGACCAGCTGGGTGGTGAATGCCTTGGTCGATGCAACGCCGATTTCCGCACCGGCACGGGTGTGCAACACCAGCTTGCTGGCCCGCGGCAGCGCGCTTTCCGGCGCATTGCAAATCGACAGGGTTTTATCCTGCCCTTGGGCTTTGGCGTATTTCAACGCCTCCATCGTGTCCAGCGTTTCGCCAGATTGCGAAATGGTAACCACCAGTTGCTTCGGGTTGCCCACCACGCTGCGATAGCGGTACTCGCTGGCGATATCCACCGCACATGGCAACCCGGCGATGGCTTCGATCCAATAGCGTGCGGTCAACCCGGCGTAATAGCTGGTTCCACAGGCGAGAATCTGGACCGACGCCACATCCGCCAGCACGGTGTCCGCGTCTTTGCCAAACAGTGCGGCATCGAAGCCGCCGACATCCAAAATGCCCTCTACCGTATCGGCAATGGCGCGCGGCTGTTCATGGATTTCTTTCTGCATGAAATGCCGATACGGCCCGAGTTCCAGCGATGCCAGTGACACTTCCGACACGTGCACGTCGCGCACTACCTGCGCATCGCTGGCGTCAAACACGCGCACGCCATCACAGGTCAGCTCGGCGGTATCACCTTCTTCCAGAAAGATCACCCGCCGCGTCGCCGACACAATCGCGGACACATCCGAGGCCACGAAATTTTCGCCCTCGCCCAACCCGATCAATAACGGGCAGCCCATACGCGCGGCCACCAGCGTCCCCGGGGCACGCTTGTCGATCACCGCCAATGCATATGCGCCGTGCAACTCCTTCACCGTCGCTTGCAGTGCTGCAAGCAAACTCAACCCTTGCTTGCGGTGGTGATGAATCAGATGGGCGACCACTTCGGTGTCGGTCTGCGATTCAAACGCATAGCCCAAAGCGCGCAGACGTTCGCGCTGTGCCTCGTGGTTTTCGATGATGCCGTTGTGCACCAAGGCCAGTTCGCCATCGCTGATATGTGGATGTGCGTTGGATTCGGTCACGCCACCATGCGTGGCCCAGCGGGTGTGTCCGATGCCCAGATTGGCACCCAGCCCCTCGGCCAGCGCGGCCGCTTCCATCTCGGCCACACGCCCAGTCCGCCGCACGCGGCGCACGCTATCGGCCACCACCACCGCAATTCCGGCCGAATCATAGCCGCGATATTCCAGCCGCTTCAGGCCATCCACCAGCAAGGGA
>Ga0209477_1000625_pt1 | contig 22047 bp, 17 predicted proteins | sample KloWWTupernatant_FD_187180 | JGI IMG/M metagenome (GOLD analysis project Ga0209477, IMG submission 187180) | Active sludge microbial communities from Klosterneuburg, Austria, studying microevolution and ecology of nitrifiers - Klosterneuburg... | ecosystem: Engineered > WWTP > Aerobic digester >... | reverse complement strand
ATATTATTTTTATGAGAAAGAATATGAATCCGCAGTAAAACTTTTTTATATAACTGAAAGGATCAGTGAGCAGATCGGTTTTAAATTTTCAAAGTCCAGAAAAGATGAAAATAATTCCATCATGGAAGAAATAAAAAGCAATCTGTCTTCAGATAAGCTTGATGAAATTCATAAAGAGGTAATGACTTATGATCTTGATAAAGCCGGTGTCATAAGTATCGATTTGGCTAAAGAAGAATAAATGATTGTGAAATAAATATACGAAGTGACTGAAAGCTTAGACTTTCCGCAACCTCCCCGGCGCCTCCTTAAAAGAGTCTGTCTAATAACAGTTAAATAATTTCACCTCAAAGACACTAAGTCACAAAGATTAATATTTTTTAACTTTTTTCCTTTGTGTCATGGAGTCTTAGTGGTAAGAACAGATGTTTTGAAACAGTCTCGAGTGAGGATGGTTTACTATAAATCAGATCTGTCAAGATCAGAAATATTATCTACATCAATTAATTCTCTCAAAAGAAAATAACTTTTGTTATCTGTGATAATTTTTTTAATGGTCTCTGACAAAACTTTTTCAGTACTCCATTCAATATCTTCAAACAATTCATCTGCAGAACTTTTCATTCCGAGAAGGTAGTAACCACCGTCATTTGCAGGTCCCAGTATAAAATCAAATTCGATAAGTTTTTCAAAAGCATCTGTCAAAATATTTTCATCAAGGTCAGGACAGTCAGTTCCAGTTATTAAAATCTTTTCATAACCCAAATTCAGAATTTCATCAAAAGCATTTTTCATTTTTTCACCAAGGTCATTTCCTTTTTGTAAATACTGTATAAAATTTTCATCAAAGAGATCATCGTCTTTACTATCAGAAAGAAACAAAAATTTATCACAACTTAAATTTTTTGTATTGGCATATGCACGGTAAAGAAGTTTGAGATAAATTTCAAAAGCTCTGTCGTCTCCAAGGTCTGCAGCGAGTCTTGTTTTCACTTTACCCGGTACGGGATTTTTTGCAAAAATTATAAGAGCTTCTTTAGAATTTTTTTTCATATAATAATTTCATTTTGAGTTAATAATCTATCCTTTGCAATTTTTTTTAAATCAATAAATAAAAAGATCATTACTCCGATATATTCTATCAACATTACCGGAAAAACATCTTCCCATACACCTGTACTCAGATAATAGAAAACAGTGAGATTTGTCAGCGCGATAATTCCTGTCCAGTAAAAGGAAGTATAACTTAAATACAGTGGCAGCAGCATTACAAGTACACACAGATACCACGGGTGCACAGTATGTGTAAAAAGAAAATAGAATATTAAAATGAATGTGATCTTTTTTACGAATTCGAACTTCGAGAAAATTATAATAAAGTATGATATGACAGAAAGTATAAGAAGGATCTTTCTTGTGACAGCGTGATCGTTAAAGCCTGTGAGTTCGGACAAAAATAAAATTATTTTATAAATGAGATTATTTGAATACCAGTGAGTCATGTAATTTCCCATCACCTGAAAAATATTCATAATGCCTTCTCTGTAAATGTAAACAATAGAAAACGGCAGAAAAAAGAATAAGATATTTTTCAATATCCTGATCAAAGAAATTTCTGATCTGTAAAGATAAAGAAGCAATATTGGAAGAAACATGAGTGAATACGTTTTGCTCAAAATCGATAAACCGAGGAATAGTAGAGATAGCGGGATGTTTTTATTAATTGTAAAATAAATACATCCTGACAGAAAGAAAATCAATACAATATCGATGTGTGCATTGAGAAAAAACTCAAGAATTATGAGAGGTGAGAAAGCATAAAGAATAATCGCAGATGATCTTAGATGTAATTTTTTCAGACAGTCTAAAAGGAAAAGCATTATACCAATATCAAATATCAGATATATAATTTTTAAACCTGCCGTGCTGTGAGGTGAAATGAGATAGCCAGCATAAAATATTATCTGAGACACAGGAGGATAGATGGTTTTAATTTCGGGGAAAGAGACGTTTGGATAAATGACTTCATCGTGTATTTCAGCAAGTTCAAGCGGCGAATACAAAAACGGATCCGTCCCTTCACTCTGCACTTTTCCGTCCCAGAGGTAACGGTAGTAATCATCTGATGTCACCGGCTCATGCATTATCAGCACCAGCTTCAATACAATTGCAGCAAACAAAACCCACTTTACGTCATCCTTCCCAAATTCAATTTCCCTGTTCCTCAGATACAAGATCACGTACATCACAAAGTTTACTCCAAAGACAATTATATATAAGATCACTTTGTGCTCTTTTGAAATATCAAAGAAGTAAAATGACAACAGCGATATTAAATATAAAAACAGGCAGAGGACATTGTATTTGTCTTTGAGAAAAATCAAGTGTGTTTATATTTGTTTTACAAAGTTAGGAGTAGAGGGAATCAATTTCAAATTACAAATTACGAATTACAGATATTAATAAATGGAAATCCTTTAATTCTGAAAATCCCGGTTCAGACATTACGGATAAATTTCGGGTGTATTCTCGCTAAAAACATGCGGGAATGAAATGTGGGGGAGGACGAGGGAATGAGAAATTTTAGGGAACTTGAGTTAATGACGGAATGAGTTGGTCATTTACGAATTACGAATTTCAAGACTTAAAGATAGTATATAGAATTTTCACTCCTGCTTTGACGCTGCCTGAGACTGTGCCAGTGACCTTTGATTTTCCGATTCGCTTGCGGTATCTGACAGGAACTTCAGTACATTTCATTTTGAGTTTTGCTGCTTTGATCTGCATCTCGACCGTCCAGCCGTAGTTCATATCTGCCATTTTCATTTTTTTTAAAGAACTTACTTTCACAGCTCTGAAGGGACCGAGGTCTGTGAATTCATATTTCCAGAATAATTTTATCAACGCTGTAGAAAGCCAGTTCCCAAATTCCGCCTGCGGGAGAAGTGAATCTTCTTCGGTCATGCCGAGCTTTTTACCGAGTATGCGCGAACCGATAACCATGTCATAATTTTCATTTGCAACAGGAGCTGCAATTTTTTTCATCTCTTCCGGATAATCAGAATAATCTCCGTCGATAAAAACTATTACATCATCATCTTTACATTTTGCAAAAATATGATCCATTCCTTTCAGACATGCAGCACCGTAACCCTTAATCGGTTCGGTCAATACAGTAGCACCGGCATTGCTGGCAGTTTCGATTGTATTATCCACAGAGCCGTTGTCTATTACTACTACTTCTTTTACAAAATTTTCGGGAATGTCATTTATAACTTTTGCTATGGAGGCTTCTTCATTTATTGCGGGAATGATAACATATATTTCACTCATGCGCAGATACAAACTCGGGCTTGAAATTTCTGCACTGTAATATTCTGAACTCCTGTATCAAATCTTTTGAAATGGAAAACTTTATGTCCTTCACTTCCTTTACATCCTCAAACCTGTTGTATATATAATTCACATCAGAATCTTTGTATGTAACTATCACAGCATCTTTGCCACTTAGGTTTTCAAAAACTTCGGCAGAATTAATATATTTGAAACGCAGGTCGCCGATGAGGTATACGTTATCTTTTTTCATATAAAATTTCAAAAGCGGACTGAGATTGAAATTATCGCTGGCTATGAAATCATATTCGATATCAATCAAATTTATTTCATTGCTGATCTCGGAGATATTTTTTTGCCATTGCTTCATTTTCAGAATGCGGTCTTCCCAGTTTTTATCGTTGCCTGCAAGATCATTATGTCCGGGCCAGTAGTCATGAAATGTGTCATTTATATAGTTTCCGAATCTATTATCAGCAATGTTTTTTATGGAGTCTGAATTTAAATTCAAAAGGATAAGTAAAAACAAATTCATAATTATCATCAAAGTAAAGACGGCTGTGATGAATTTATTTCTTTTTTTAAAATTTGTAAAATTTATAAAAAGAAAAGATATTGCCAAAGGAATGTATGCAGTAAACGCCCAGTTGCCTTTCAGCTTACCGGTCATTGCAAGAACTGCAAATACTGAAAAGATAAAAATTCCGGTAAAGAGTAAATATTTTTCTTCAACAGATTTATCTTTTTTACTGATCTGTTTTAAAGTGATATAAATTATAAAAAGAAAAACTACAGGCAGTAAAATTGCAGCCTGTGAAAGAATGAATTTCCATAAATTTTCTCCTATGCCTGAAGACACAGCGTCTGCACCGGTATTCACATAATAGTTAAGCCAGACTGGTTCGTTAATAATATTCCAGATTATCAATGGCGAGATAATTATCAGATGTGAAGTGACTGCAGCAATGATCTTAGAAAAAGTAATTCCGGAAATTTCATTTCTCTTTAAAAAAAGAAAAACTGCAAATGCAGGAACGAAGACAGCTCCCGTATATTTACTGAGTATTAGAAATCCAAACGTAATACCGCAGAGTATCCAGTCTGTCATACTTCCGGATTTAATAACTCTTAATGCAAAATAAATTGAAATTACTGAAAACATTAAAAGCATCGAATCTGGTGAAATGAAAGATGTGTAAATTGTCACGAAAGGTATGCTGAATAACAGGACCATCGAAATCAGAATTTTCTTATCTGAAACTCCGAGCAGCATACCGGTTTTGTAAAAAAAAAATATGATCACAAAGTTGGTAAGCAGCGCAGCCATTCTGACTGTGAATTCATTCAATAATCCGGGCATCATTGTAAAGATCTTTATTCCTGTAAGAGTAGTGAATGAATATGACGGATCGGGATTCAGAGACCAATTCCAGTAGATCGCCTCATCTTCAAAGAGACCGGTATTAAAAGAGATCGAAAACTTCAGGGCGACAATTATGCCCAGTAAAATTTTTAATCCGTTTATAACAAATGGATCAGTTATTTTCTTTTGCATCATTAAGTTTCCATGAGTAATCAATATAATTTATGTCGTCTGTATTATTTTCTAAAATAAAATTTTTGTCACCTTCGTTAATATATTTCAGAATGTGTTTTGTTACTGTTGTATCTTTTTTAATAAAATCACTTGCGTACCATTTATATATAGTGGAAAGATATAAAGCATTTTCTTTTTTATCGAGATAATTTTTATCCTGATCATCGAGAAATATTGCTGCCTGAAGGTCAAGCTGAGCATCAAGTTTTTCCGGAAGGTAAGCTTCGGGAATTATTTCAGGGCAGCTCTCCGCAGCGCAGACAAGTGCATAGTGAATTCTAGGATCTTTGTAATCAGGAATAATGATCTCTTTTTCAATCTCATCGAGGCTGAACTTTCTACCGCCCGCCATTTCAATAAAATTTATTGACCAGGGATTTACACCTGTCTCTTCTTCTATATCAACAATTGAATTCAGAGGATAATGATCGGTAATCAGCTTTATAGTAAAAGCATTATAGGCGTTGATCCAAAATGCAAATCTTTCATTTCCTTCGGGAATATTATACGGTTCAGTATTTTTGACCTGATTAATAAACTCCCTTAAAGCATCATCATCTTTAACACTTTGATAATCAACTTTTCCATCCTTCACATATTTTTTAAAAAAGTTATTTACAGGTACAAAGTCAAAATCAATTTCAACCGGCTCAACGCGCGGCACTGTTTCTTTTTCCGAACATGAAGAAATTAAAAGCAAAAGTAAAAATATTAATGTTATAAAAATTTTATTCATATATAATTTTGAGAGTTATCTTAAATATTCTTTGTTAAGTTCATACCTTCCTTTGACGGGACCATTCTCTAACCTCAGAACGCCTCTCGGGCAGACTTCCGAACAGACACCGCATCCGACGCATGAAGACCTGATAACATTCTGACCGCGCTGTGCATAAGACTTTACGTCAATTCCCATTTCACAGAAAGTGGAACAGTTGCCGCAGGAGATGCACTGACCGCCGTTGACAGTAATTCTGAATCTTGAAAAATATTTCTGAAAGATACCTAATATAGCCGCCATCGGACATCCGAATCTGCACCATACACGGCTTCCCATCAGCGGATAGAATCCGACTCCGATCACTCCTGCAAACATAGCACCGATAAAAAATGCATACCACTTATTCGCGCTGTGCACAAATTCACCGAGTATAAAATTTTCATTTACGTTATCTATCCAGAGCATAGCCGTAATCACAGTAATAATTACCAAAACAGAATGCACCATCCACCTTTCGATTTTCCAGCTTGTGAGAGATTTATCGGAATTCTGTCTGTAAGGATCGCCGAGTGTTTCAGCCATCGCACCGCAGCCGCAAACCCAAGAGCAGTACCATCTTTTTCCATAAAAATAAGTCAGTACAGGTGTAGCTATAAAGATCATCATTGCTGCCCAGAAAAACATGAACATCCCCAGTCCGCCTGAACTTACAAGATAGCTGTAACTTGACGGAAAGAGGTATTCCGGTTTAAGAGGCCAGAAGTAAGTAAAATAAAATCCATTTTGAATAAACATTGGAATCAGATATGCCAATATCAGTTGAAAAAACATTACTGAAAAAGTTCTGATGATTTGATATTTATTATGTCTGTTTTGAATGATCATCCTGACTCCCATCACGAGAACTGCCAGCGTATAAAGAGTCCCGTAAAGGAACCATTGATTGGCAGGATTACCGTTAAGAGTGTAGCTCAGCGGATCAAAAATTCTGATGAGGTTTTCTAATAGTTCAGGGAACCAGTAAATAAGAATGTACATGCCGGTAAGAAAAACTGCAGTCACCCATCCTAGCATTCCACGGTTAGTAGCTGACAAAAACTGAATGCCGTTTTTTCTTACACCGGGAAGAGTTCCTTTTAGCTGCGCAAAAAAGAAAATTAAAGCACCCACACATGGAAGTAAAATTGCCAGTATAAAAAAAAGTACGGGACTGAAATCAGTAACGCTTGAAAAACTTATCAGGAAAAAAAGCATACCGATCGAGAACAAAGTAAGTCCGGTTTTTTTGAGAACCGAATGGTCTGCTTCAGGAGGACTTTCGATATTTATTAATTGCTCATTCATGTATTCTCAATTTATTGTACAGAATTATTGAACAGTGAATTAAAAAGTTTTCGTTTTCTTTTCATCAGAATATTTTTCCCCGGGTGCTGAGAATTAAATTTCTGAACCAGTTCATTTTCATACTGACTGAAAAATTCCGGATCGAAATTAGCTTCACCAAGATTTTCTAAAACTTTTTCAATTCTAAATTTTTCTCTAATCCATTTTTCACAAACCTCTTGTCTGTATCTGATTCCCATTAAATTAAATCCTATTACACATTCATCTGTATAGACAATTCTGATTGACTTATTTCCTTTATGACATTCCCAGTATAAATTTTTTTCACCTTCGACCTTCATATTCACAAGACCATAGACCTGATATTCAATATCGAGAAACTTGGCAGAGTTAAACCAGATGCCTGGATCGTAAGCAGTTCTAATCCCGCAGACAGTCTCAGCAATCGCTTCTGCATGCATTCTTCCGGTATACCAGACCTGTTCGATATTTTTTCTGTTGGGAAAAGCGGTACGGAATTCAGCACAGTCACCTGCAGCATAAACATTTTCAATATTCGTTTCGAGAAATTCATTTACTAGAATTCCGCGATTAGTTTCTATATCAGTATTTCTTATTATATCAATATTCGGTCTAACTCCTACAGTAAGTCCTACAAGCTGACATTCGATCTCTTCGCCTGTTTTTGTGATAATGCTTTTGACCCTCTGACTTTCATCTCCTTTTATCTGATCAAGTTCGGTATCGAGTCTCAGATCAATGTGATGTTCACGAATATGTCTGTTGATCATTTCAGATTCTTCGGCAGGCAGAATGCTGTTCCAATAACTTTTTTCCCTGACGAACATAGTAACTTCAATATTTCTGGACTTAAGCATTTCTGCCAGTTCAATTCCGATAAGACCACCGCCGATAATGACAGCTCTTTTGATATTGCGTGAATTTTTTTCAAGAAGGTCAAGATCCTGAAGAGAATACAAACCCTGCACACCGTGAAGATCTTGTCCTTTCCATCCGAATTTATTTGAAATTGAACCTGCAGCAATTATTAATTTATCGTAATTGAGAATATTTCCGCTGGCAAAATTTACTTGTTTTTTAATTGTATCAATTCCGTTCGCATTTTCAAAGAGAAGTTCAATTCTGTTCTTTTCCCAGAAGTGATCTTCATACGGTTTAATATCTTCAAATTTTTCATGTCCCATATAGACATACATCAGTGCAGTCCTTGAGTAAAAAAATTTTGATTCGGAGGAGATCACAAAAATATTGCTGTTGCTTCTTTTTCTTATGTGTCGGGCTGCTGTAATACCTGTAATGCCGTTTCCGATTATAACTATATTTTCAGGCATATATAGAAATTTTTAAAATTATTTAGCGGAAGAATATTTTTCCGCAAGCAGTTCCTGTATTATTCTTTCTGTCTTATCATACTTTCCTTCTCCGACTTTTTTATATCTGATCTCACCGTATTTATCAATAAGAAATATCGTCGGCCAGGCATGCACATCAAATTTTTTCCAAACAGAAAAATCATTGTCGGTGAGTACGGGATATTCAATGCCGAGCTTTTCAACACTGCTTTTTACATTATCATAATTTCTTTCGTTGTCAAACTCAGGGCAATGAATTCCAATCATTTCAAAATCTTCTGATCTGTATTTATCATACCATTCTTTGAGATAGGGTAAAGTATTTGTACAGTTATAACATCCGAAAGTCCAAAACTCTATCAACACAACTTTTCCCCGCAGATCATTCATTGTGATATCTTTGTCAGTATTTATCCATTTACCTTTGTTGGAGATCTCTGGTGCAGGTTCATCAGAGAAAGAAGTATTCAAAAAATAAGGCGTCATATATTCATGCAGATCATTCACTTCCAGCGGCAGTGAATTTGACTTCACGGGATATACTATTTTTCCAGACATAAGCAAAACCACCAGCATTATAATTATTGCAACTATAATTATTTGGAATTTATTTTTTTTCAGCATATCAAAATATTATTTAAAGTAATAATAGTAAAATTATGCAACAGCACCTCCACAGCTCGATCCTGCACCGGCAGTGCATCCGAAGCAATGTTGACCAGTGATGATTTCTCTGTTGTCCAGATAATTCAGGTCAAAATCTCTGATATGTTCTTTGTTTTCATTTTCAACTTTAAGCTCGAGCATCTGATTAAAATCACAGTCATACAGATATCCATCCCATCCTACTGAGATAGTATTTGTACACATTACATTCTCAGCGGCTGAAGGATTATAAGAGTCTATTAGCTTATCCATATAATATTCGTAATTTCCGGAGTCGATCAGATATTCAAGAAATCTGCTGATAGGCATATTTGTAATGGTGAACAGGTTATTAAATACTATACCATGTTTATTCAAAAGTTCTTTTTTAAAATCATTTTCGAGAGACTTTTGTGAACCGGGCAGGAATGCACCTGTCGGATTATATACGAGATTCAGAATAAGATCTGAGCCTTCTTTTCCATAACCTTTTTCATTCAGCATCTGCAAAGCTTTGACAGAAGCGTCAAAAACTCCGTCGCCTCTTTGTCTGTCTGTGTTGCTTTTCTGAAAGTAAGGAAGGGAGGATACAACTTCTATATTATTTTCTTTAAAAAAATCAGGAAGGTCGTTGTATTTAGGATTAGCCAATATAATAGTGAGATTACATCTAACTATGGTATTAATATCAATTTTTCTAAGCTCGGTAACAAACCATCTGAAGTCAGGATTCATCTCGGGAGCTCCGCCGGTAATGTCGGCAGTTTTTATACCGGAGTCTTTTAATTTATCAATAATGATCTGCATAGTCTTTCTAGTCATAATTTCTTTTCTGTCGGGACCGGCATCTACGTGACAATGTTTGCAGGTTTGATTACACATTTTTCCGATATTTATCTGGAATATTTCAACCTTTCTGGAAGTGAGTTTTTCAATCCCTGATTTTTTTAAATAAGAAGAGAAAGCTTTATCGGAATATCCATTTAGAATATTGAGTTGCTCACCGGCAATGGACAGTTCCGAATCTCTGAATTTCAGACTTTTTACAAGCATATCATTAAAATTAAATTACATCGAAACTTTTTTCACATGATTCATCATCTGTACACTATGAACAAGCGAAGCTCCTCCACGAATTGCAGTTGCGACATGAACAGCTTCCATCATTTGTTTTTCATTGCAGCCTTTTTCGAGTGCATCATGAGAATAAGCGTCAATGCAATACGGGCACTGAACAGCATGAGAAACGGCAAGCGCAATAAGAGATTTTTCTCTTTCAGTAAGAGCACCTTCAGCGAATACAGCCCCGTAATAGTCAAAGAATTTTTTGGCAAGCTCTTCATCGAATTCGGACACATCGGGAAATTTCTTCAGGTCTTTGGACTGGTAATAGTTTTCCATTTATAAAAAATTTTTAAGATTATTAAAAAACAGATTTTATAGGTCTTTTAAATTAATTTAAACAGCATTTCAGACAACTTTTATAAAATAATATAAGTTCATATATTTTCTCTTAAATTATATTAAAATAAATTTTTAATATTGGAACAAATTTTTAATAATAGTATAAAAGGGAGTACAATTTAATAAGCAATAAATATAAAAATAAAATACCTTCTTTTATAGCTATTTGAATTTATTGTTATGCTTAAGTTTTCTAAATTACACCGATTTTTTAAAAATTAATGTCAGACGATTTAAATAAGCCGGATTCAGAAACTCCTCAGGACGATGAATCTTCCAAAAACAGTAACGATAAAGATTTAAACAAAAAAGATACAAAGGACTCAGAAGGATCAAAGATAAAAAATCCGGATGAAGAGCCTCAGGGAAGTATATTTTCTGATGGGAAGGAAGAGAGCATATCATCAGATAAAACTGAAAAATCTTCTAAAGATATTGAAAAAGATATTGAGAAAGATATTGAGAAATCTGCATCAGGCAGAGACATAAGACCTTTTCAGCCATCAACACCTTCCGGTAAACCAAAAATAAGTAATTATCAGATAAGTCTAATAGATGAAAATTATCTGAAAGTATCTGTCGCTACCAAGAAGGGAATCAAAATAAATTCCTCTTTAATTGAGAATACAAAGTATGCTGAAATTCAGAATAATGAAATTTATCTCAATCCCAGAATAGATCTCGCTCAGCAGGAGGTAGAGATACATATTACAATTGATGAAAATTCTGATAAGGAAATTCCCGATAATGAAGATAAGGAAATAACCGGCAGCGGAGAACTTGATGACAACATTCTCAAGGATGAAGACAAGGAAAGTGTTGAGAGTAAATTTAAAGTCAGTCCAATAAATGAGAATCTGTTAAAGGTAAAAATAGAGACGGATAAATCCGTAAAGATAGATTCTGTTACAAGTGATAAAAAGACCTCACTACAGACTCAGAGTAACAGAGTTCTTCTGCTGCCTGACAGGAATAATAAATTACATTTTATTGAGATCACGATCGAACTTGATTCGGAGATACGAGACATCAATGAAGTAATATCCGGATCTTCAGAAGACGGTAAGATTAAATTAATTCCAAATCCTGAAGTAGTAGATCTAATTCAACCGCCTGATTATTCTGAATTTCCTGAAGATCAGGGTTTTTTAAATCCTGAAGGAGGATTCATAAACCCGTTTGATAAATTAAGACATTTAATCAGAAGGAATCTGACCATTGGTCTTGTAATTGCAGTAATGCTTCATCTCGTTGCTGCAGGAATAGCTTTTTATACAATTGGAAAAAAATCAGATGAACAGCTTCCAGAGGAAAAACCGAGATTAATAGTGCTGCAGGATCTTCCTGATCCGAAAATAAAACTTCAGGATGTAGAAGACCCAAATAAACCAAAGATAGAAGATATTCCTGCTGATGAAAACCCTGACAATCCTGTAAAAAGAGAGATAACTCCCAGAAAGATCGTTCAACCACCTAGAGTAAAACGTCCAACAGATAATAGTGAGAATGATACTTTGCCCGCATCAGAACTTGCAAAAGAATTAGATTCTTTAAGAAAATTAGCAGATGCGCTGGAAGGGGACACGACCGATACTTTATTAGATTCACTTCAGTCAAACTATGTCATACCTGATTCCCTGAGAAATAATTTCAGTGAACAGGATATCGGACTTGCCATGTATTTCCCAAGCAACTGGAAACTTACTGATCAAAGAGATATAAACAAGAATGAAAAGGAATTTAAAGGAGTCGTACTTACAGATACAACAGCTGAGCAATCCGGTACGATGACAATGTTCATTTTTCTTGACAGTGAGCTAAAAGATTTTAATGCAGAAGATTTCAAAACGGAATTTGCGATGATTGACACCACTCTCACCGGATTTGTAAATGAACCTAAAACGATTGCCGGATTTACAGATTATAGGTTTTACATATTTAATAAGATAGGAACAGAGAAGCTTACTCTTCGGGCATCAGTAAGAAAGCAGTTTTTTGAACAATACAAGAATGAGATAGAATCAGTAGTTAGATCAATAAATATCAGAAAAAATATTAATAAGACAGACAGTATAAAGCAAGATCCTCCTGCTATTCCTGATGAAAGTGAAGAAGAGATCGAGGGTGTTGAAGAAGAGGGTACTGAATAGGCAGTTTTGGAGAATGGTATTGAGGTTTGGTTTATGCAGCAAAAACTAACAGGTTTTACCGGAAGACAGGAAGTGTATCCTGAATCTGATTAAACCTGTCAGTTTTCGTAGCCACTGCAAAACTCAAAATTTAATTCTCTACCTGACTCATTAAACAGCCTTTTCACTTTTCCATTTACCTTTTCGTGAGTCTGTAAATCCTTACTTTATTAACATCATTCTTTTTACTTCAGACTGCTGACCTGTCTTCAGTTTATAAAAATAAACTCCGCTTGGAAAATTACTTCCGTCAAAAATCACCGAATAATTTCCCGCATTCTGTTTCTCATTTACTAACTCCGCAACCTCATTTCCCAAAATATCAAATATCTTCAGACTTACTAACTCGTCATTCGAAACTTGTAACTCGTATATGATCTTTGTCTTTGGATTAAATGGATTGGGATAATTCTGATTGAGCTGAAAACCCAGTGGTCCTGTAGCTGAATTTAAATTATTAATCCCCACTACTGTATTTGCAATTCTATTACTGCCCGGTCCGCCATAAGCACCTATATCGTTTCTGAGAGTTCCTCTTGCCGGCCACATTGCATTAGATGGATTTATCAGATCAGCAGGGTCATTATATATAATGCTCGAGTCTCCTTTATCTATACATGCTGATGTGCTTTTCAGATAATAGTTTGTCGTATCAAAATCCGGCGGTACATTTATATTACCTGCGCCGTTGTATCCGCCCTGTACATTGCAGTATCTTACGGTAAAATTTCCGCTCGCAATCTGAACATTATTTGGAGATGTATTTCCCCAGACAATATTATTTCTTATAACAGCAACGACTCCTCCGTTACCGTATATTCCCGGATTTCCGCTTACAGCAGAATTTCCTGCCACAGTATTATTAATTAAAGAGATAATGCGTGTAAAAAATCCGTTGACCCAGACACCTGTGCCTGCACCAAAATCAAGCGATCCATAGTTTTTAAAAATGAGATTATTCTTATATTCTCCGCCTGTATAATTCAGCACTACTCCCGCTCCATATCTTGCGGTATTATTTGTTACAACATTATTTAAAAATCTCGGATATGAATCTCCGATCCTGACTCCACCGCCGCCTGTACTGAATACACCTCCTGTAACAGCAGAATTTCCTGTTATAATATTGTTTTGAATTACCGGATTTGAATACTGGATCAAAAGTCCGCCGCCTTCTCTGAACAAACCTGCACCGTGTTCATCCGTCCACTTTGTTCCTGTTCCGCCCGTAAGAGTGAATCCCTGCAGGACAGTCGTCGAATCTTCATGGTTGTTTATAATCACACAGCTTGCTGTATCGGGATTTTGAGGATTGCTGCCATTGATTACTGTGGACTGGATAAAGGATAAATTACCAGTCTGATAATAAAGACTTGTCAATACGATCTTCTTCCCACGGAAATTAATGTTTTCCATATAAACCCCGGGCTGCACCAGTACTGTATCACCGTTTGACGAAGCATTTATTCCAGCCTGAACTGTAGGGTGCTGTGACGGTACATTTATTATGTTCGCATTAGTACCTGATGCAAACGTAAAGAAGAAAACTGAAAGTAAAATTAATTTTTTCATTTTTGTAATATTTAAATTTATGAACATTTATATATTAGACAGAATAAAATTACGTTCGTGACAAATTTTTAAATTGCCTTATAGTTTAAAATTATAAACACTGCAAATTAAATTATTTCCCCATTCTCAAATCCCATGTTTTTTAAAAATGAAACCTGATTAATATTTTATACAAACTTCATTTTAATTATCTTTGAAAAGTTTTTCAGTAACTTGCAAAAGTACTGTGATTTCTATTCGCATAAACTTTTTAGAAATTTTCGGATAATTTAAAAATAAAATCGAACGACATGGCAAAGATTAAGACTAAATATGTATGTCAGACATGCGGCTACTCTTCCGTTAGATGGAGCGGCAAATGTCCAGACTGTGACAACTGGAATACACTGGTAGAAGAAATTCAAAGCACTGACAGCCGCAGCAGAACTCCGCTCAAAAATGTTAAAGTCAGCCGCGGCTCATACAGACTTATCTCCGAAATTGATTCCGTAAATGAATCACGAACTCTTACACACATATCTGAGCTTGACCGCGTTCTCGGAGGCGGTATTGTCGAAAGTTCTGTCATCCTCATCGGAGGTGATCCGGGTATTGGAAAATCTACACTAATGCTGCAGCTTGCTGAAAAAATTAATGATAAAAAAATTCTGTATGTAAGCGGTGAAGAATCAGCAGCCCAGATCAAACTTCGTTCTGACAGACTAAATTATGACCTGGGAAATTTCTATATACTTTCTGAAACAAATCTCGACATCATAAACGCTGTCATTGAAATAGAAATACCTGACATTGTAATTGTTGATTCTATACAAACTGTTTTCAGACCTGAGATTGAAAGCGCTCCGGGTACAGTTTCACAGCTTCGTGAATCTACTGCATTACTCATGCACCTTGCCAAAAAAAATAATTTTTCAATATTCATTGTCGGACATATTACAAAAGAAGGAATGATAGCCGGTCCGAAAGTTCTTGAACATATGGTGGACGTTGTATTGCAATTCGAAGGCGAAAGAACTCATTCATTCAGAATACTAAGAGGAATTAAAAACAGATTCGGCTCTACAAACGAGATCGGGATTTTTGAAATGACCGACATGGGTCTGAAAGAAGTTCTCAATCCAAGTGAAGTATTTTTGTCTCAGAGAAATTATGGTGCGTCGGGTTGCGTTATATCAGCCTCAGTCGAAGGTACCAGACCAATTTTAATAGAAGTTCAGGCTCTTGTTACTTCATCTAACTATGGGATTCCACAGCGAACTTCCATGGGATTCGATTATAAAAAGCTGAACATAATAGTCGCCGTACTTGAAAAAAAGCTCGGGATATTTTTAAATAAGTCGGATATATTTTTAAATATTGCAGGAGGTATTAAGATCGAAGAGCCGGCAACGGACCTTGCAGTTGCAATGAGCATCTATTCTTCATTCCGCGATATTCCTGTGGATTCTGAAACTGTATTACTCGGTGAGATTGGATTATCAGGAGAGGTCAGGACAATTTCTTATGCTGAAAGAAGAATCACTGAAGCAGCTAAGCTTGGATTTAAAAGAATAATAATTCCAAAAGGTAATCTGAAAAATATTAACTCAAAGAAATTTAATGCTGAAGTAACAGGAGTTGAAAAAATAAATGACGCTGTTGATAAACTATTCTAATATTTTATTCTTCTATATTAAACTTATACAGGAAGATTTATAACAGGTCAGTCAGGTAAACTATTTATAATCCTTTCCTTTACGTGTTCTACATGATTAATCCAAAGTTCAACAGCTTCATCAAACTTTTTTATTTCGCAAAGATTTACAAATTCTCTGTGACTATCAATTGTAACTTTTGTAGTGTCTTCAATTTCAAAATAATCATTCAGTGCTCTGATACCCTGACTGTAAATGTCGTTAATTATTTTCATGGAAAGTTCCATTTTTGAAGGAGAATAAATTACTTTAGCAAAATCCCATACGAGATAACTGGAATCACAGTATTTTTCGCAGTTCTCAATTTTATCAAGAATTGCATGAGCTTTTTTAAAAGTTGATTTTGTATAATTTGGAATTGCTTTCTTAAGGATCATAGGTACAAGCAGTACATATATCTCTCCATTCTCAATTGCATTATCACGTGAAACACTTTTTACAAAACCCCCTCTGTTATGGATCAGATCTATGTATCCTTCACTTTGTAGTATTCGAAATGCTTCTCTGACAGGTACGCGGCTGACGTTGAAATTTTTAGATACCGACGTTTCTGTTAAATGTGCGCCGGATTTTAAAATACCGTTTGTAATTTCTTTTCTCAAAGTAATTACAATTTTTTGGACTATTGTGCTTGCAGTATTCATTTTATATAATTTTTGTCCTTTTTTAACTATTTCTTCTCGTTAAATTTTAGTTAGTTTTCTAAAATACATATTTTATGCTAAATATAATATTCGGTTTTTTAATTCTTTCGAAACATCAAAATCAATATGTTTTATTTCAAAAACTACACATCTGAATTAACTAAGATTTTTAAAACTGAGATTTAATATAAATTTGTAATTAATGTTTTTTTTAAATTTCATTAAATATATATTATTGTAAAATTATTATTAAAATTTAATTTCTATGAATAAAATATTAACACTTATAATGCTGTTTGCATTTTATGGAATTTCTCTTTCTCAGTCTGTAAGCAATATGCAGATGCTTGGATCAGCAAATGAATATACAGCAGGCGGAACTCCTGGCGGCTGGCACTATGCAGCTTGCTGGGGATATGTAGCAAATGGCAGAGAATATGCGATCATCGGTCATTATGCCGGTACTACCGTCTATGACGTTACTAATCCTGATAATATAATTAACAAAGGTACGGTCGCAGGACCAGGCTCTTTTTATAATTACAGAGAAATGAAAACTTATTCGCATTACTTATATATCGTATCTGAAGGCGGATCTGGTGTTCAGATCGTGGATCTGCAGTATCTTCCGGATTCAATTCATTTTGTAAAAAATTACACATTCACCGGTTATACCCGATCCCACTCAATCTCTCAGGATGGAAGATTCCTGTACAGCAGCGGCGGAAATTATAATAACGGCGGTGTCTTTATTCTTGATCTCCTCGATCCGGAAAATCCTGTAAAGAGAGGACAATGGGGTACCCGATATGTACATGATTGCTTTATAAAGAATGATACTATCTATGCAGCTTCTATTAATCAGGGATTTATGGTTTTTCTTGATGCGACAAATAAGGACTCAATAAAATTTATCCGCGAATTCACTTACCCTTCTGCTGTTACTCATAACGCATGGACCACTGATGATAGAAACATTCTGGTGACCACTGATGAAGGTGGCACAAATCATGCAATTCTCTGGGACATTTCGGATTTTTCAAATCAGGTCAGATTATCAGAGATCATTCCTTATGACAGTGCGTCAATGGTTCACAATGCCTACATAAAAGGCGACTCACTTTATCTTTCACATTATAGAGCAGGTGTAATAGTTTATGATATTTCAAATCCTTCTCTGCCTGTTGAGGTCGGTCACTATGATACTTATCCCGGCACTAACAGTACTGCATATCAGGGCTGCTGGAATGTCTATCCTTATCTGCCATCGGGAAATATCATCGCTAGTGATATCTCTACCGGTCTGTACGTTCTTAAAGTAGGAAATACAACTTCAATAAATAATAACAGTACTGAAATTGCAGACAATTATACCTTGTCACAAAATTATCCAAACCCTTTTAATCCGCTGACAAACATTACTTACTATCTGCCGAATCAGGAGTTTGTAAAAATTACTGTAACTGATGAACTTGGCAGACAGGTCCGAACACTTGTAAATGAAGTTCAACAGAAAGGAAGCTATTCAGCTGAGTTCAAAGCAGATGGACTCGCATCGGGAGTTTATTTCTATACGATCAACGCAGGTAATTTCGTCTCAACAAAAAAGATGATCCTGACTAAATAAATTTCAATTTATAAATTTAAAATTACAAATACTTAATCAGATATTTAAATTATACCGCAAATAATTAATTTTATTTGCGGTATTTTTTTTCTGTGATTTCTGTAATGTCACGTGATCTTCGGATTCTGAGTGAATTAAGATAAAATATTTATTTCCCCTTAAGCTTAGAAAGCATTTCCTTAGCTCTTTTATCATTAGGATCATTCTCAAGTATTTTCTTTAACATCTTCAGAGCTTCGTTTATATTTCCGTTGTCTTCATAAATGACTGCAAGATTTCCAAGTGCCAGTGCATTATTTGCATCGAGCTTTAATACTCTTTTAAATATCTTTTCAGCTTCATTTTTATTTCCCGTTATCAGATATGCATTACCGAGATTGTTCAGAGTTTCCTTTTTATCAGGATCATATTCGAGTGCCTTGTTTAGATAATTGAAAGCAGCATCAGGATTTTCCAGTTTATATAAACTTATGTCACCGAGATTTGTGAGAATGATCGGATTATCCTTAATTATTTTTATACCTCTTTTGTAAGTCTCCACAGCTTCATTTATCTTACCAGATGAATAATAAACATTACCGAGACTGTTTAAAAGTTTTACATTCTCAGGGAAAATATTCAATGCTTTTTCATAAGACTCAATTGCCTTTTGTGTATTACCGGACTTTTCATATGCTGCTCCGAGTCTGATAAAAGCTTCGGCATTTCCTGTATCTTTTGCAATAAGTAACTCGAGAATATTTACAGATTCAGAATATTTGTTATCGAGATAATATGCTGATCCAAGATAATACAGCGCTGACCTGTTTTCCGGATCTGTCTTTACTCCCGCCTCCAGTAAAGGCTGTGCCCGCTTAAGATATTCCTGATGCGGATGTTTCGTTTCATAATAAATTACATATGCAATCCCGAGTTCCAGACCTGAATTTTTATTTTTTTCATTGACCGTAAATTCAAAATTTTTTAGAGTGACAGGAATGACACTCTTATCTGCCTGTGAATTTTCATCACCGGATATTTTATCTGATTCTACACCTGTCTTTTTTCTGATCCAGTGATCAGTAAAGTTTACATGAAGTATATCCGAAGTATTCCCCTGTTTCATGTGACAACTGATACAGTTACTGCCTGCTTTATGGTCGACGTTTGTCTTTGAAGGAGACAATGAATTCTGTTGATGACAGCCAAGACATTTATTGTTAAAAAATTCTTTTGTTGAATTTCCAACTGTAACATGAGGATCGTGACAGGTAAGACATGTCATCCCTCCATCTGAATTTTTAAAACAACTGCTGAGAAACATACGCTCTGCATGCGATGCGATCTTAAAATCTCCTTCGGAAACATCATCCTGAACAAAAACTGTCTTCACATCAGACAGCTTCATACCAGGTCTGAAATCCGACTGCTTTTTCCCGTCAGTAAAAACCCTAACATCTCCCTGCAGATGACATTGAAAACAAACAGAAAGTTTTTCTTCAAGCGGCAGATCTGCAGGATTTACAATTGTCCTGTCAATAGTGTCACTTTCTATAGCCGTAAAAAAATTATCCTTATCAGTAAATCTTCTGACATGAAGTTCACCCGGTCCATGACATCTTTCGCATCCAATGCCTTCAGCTATTGGCATTTTAAATTTATTTTCTGAAAATTCAAAATATCCCGAATATGAATTATGACAATTCATACATTCCTGATTGATCTCTCTTCGGAATCTGAGATTCAGTCTCTGATAGCCAGGGCTCAGATCCCATTTTGATTTTTCCGTAAACCATGACATCGGCATCTCATAAAAGAATCCATTATCCTGATACAAATAGCTGCGGGTGTTAAATCCGGAACCTATTATATAATCTACTTTTTTTTCAAGAGAGTGAATGAGATTTCCATTCTCATCTTTTCTGAATTCTCTCTGAAAATAATTTCCATCCTTTCTGTAAGCTTCGTAATACAGATCATTTTTCCCGTCATAGATAATATTATCCTTTCCGTAAATTTCAATTTCATTTCCTGCTTCAGGTTTATAAAGTGAACTACCCATTCCCGTGTGATGAAAAGTCTCACCAATGTCATTGTGACATGAAACACATTTTTCTGTACCTGTATATTTTACATCTTCATATAGATTCAGATAATAATATTTCTCATGAAGTTTTGATAATACTTTATCTCTGTCATCACTATCATCAGTGCATTTCATAAAGATGATGCTGCAGATCAAAGTAAGTATCAGCAGGGAAAATATACCGTAAAAATATTTTAAATTTTTATTCAATAATTAATTTAACCGGTCTTTCAGTTGCAATGAGTATTAATATCTTTATTTTTAAATGTAGTTACAAAGTAAAATTTTTTATTGAGTTTTTTAAATTCTCCATCAGCTAATTTTGATTAAATTACTTTTTCAAAAAATTCAAATCAGATTAATATTTATTTTACAATACTGAATTTGTAAATTATCAGACTCATTAAATTAATCAAACAAATATGGAGTCATCAGGCAATATACTTTATTTGGTGATCGCGCTGATATCAGGATTCTTCATCGCATGGATAATAATTAAACTCATTTCAGAAAAGGATAAAGGATTATCACTTAAAGAGATCGAATCAAATTACATTCCGAAAGACCTTTATGAAAATGAAAAAAAGAATTTAGCTATAAAGGAATCTGAAATTTTAGAATTGAACAGATCTCTTGCCCGCACCGAAGAACATTCAAAAAATTTAACAGAAAAACTTGAAGTTCAGAAATCTGATATGGAAGATCTGCACAACATTTTTAAAACCGAATTCAAAAATCTTTCTAATGAACTGCTTGAAGAGAAAGGGAAAAAATTTACTGAGCTTAATGAAAAGAACATTGGTGATATTCTAAAACCCTTAAAAGAAAAGATATCGGATTTTGAAAAAAAGGTTGACGATACATTTAAAGAAGAGACGCGTGAAAGAATTTCTCTGAAAAAAGAACTTGAACAGATCGTAAAGCTAAATCAGCAGGTAAGTGAAGATACAAACAGACTGACCGGTGCGCTTAAAGGTGACAAAAAACTTCAGGGTAACTGGGGTGAACTGCAGCTTGAGCTGATTCTCGAAAAAGCCGGTCTCGAAAAAGATATACATTACAGAAAACAAGAAACACTTCTTGATGCAGGAGGAAATGTTTTCAGACCCGATTATATTATCAACTTACCTGAAGACAGAAATCTGATCATAGATTCCAAGGTTTCTCTTGTCGCATACGAAAATTATTTTAATTCTGAAAATGATAATGACAAAGCTTCATTTCTCAAAGAGCATTTAAAAAATATAATGAATCACATATCAGATTTGAGTTCAAAGAATTATCCAAAACTTTACGGAATAAATCCGCCTGATTACGTAATCATGTTTGTACCTATTGAGCCTGCTCTTCATTCCGTGCTGAAAGAAAACACAGAAATGATAGAAAGAGCTCTTGAAAAAAATGTGCTGCCCGTTTCCACTTCGACACTTCTCGCTACCATGAAAACAATTTCATTTATATGGAAACAGGAAAGACAGAGAAAAAATGTGATTGAAATTGCAAACGAGAGCGGAGCTTTGTATGATAAATTTCACGGGTTTATAAATGATCTCGTTACGCTTGGAAATAAAATCGACGATTCAAAAGAAAATTACAGCAGTGCTATGAACAAACTTTTTGAATCAAAAAAGAAAGGTGACACAATAATAGGAAGAATAGAGAGAATTAAAAAACTCGGGGCAGAAACCAATAAGTCTCTGCCCGAAAATATTTTACGTCGGCTTGAAGAAATTGAAGATCCTGATTCAGATTTAATTACTCAACAGGATTAATAATATC
>Ga0209477_1000624_pt1 | contig 22056 bp, 23 predicted proteins | sample KloWWTupernatant_FD_187180 | JGI IMG/M metagenome (GOLD analysis project Ga0209477, IMG submission 187180) | Active sludge microbial communities from Klosterneuburg, Austria, studying microevolution and ecology of nitrifiers - Klosterneuburg... | ecosystem: Engineered > WWTP > Aerobic digester >... | reverse complement strand
CATCGGCCGCCAGCGGGCGGCGGGCCGGAGCTTCGACGAGGCGTGGGCCGCCTGGGCCCTGCTGGGAGAGAACCAGTCCTCGGGGGCCGCGGCGCGGGAGCGAGGCCTCGCCGCGCTGCGGACGCAGCCGGGGCTCGCCGCCTGGGTCGAGTGGCAACCGGTTCCGGTCGCCTCCTGGCCGCTCTGGACAGGCCCCCTTCTGCAGCCGGAAGAGCGCCTCCTCGCGCTCGGCCAATGGCGCGAGGGCGGCGCCGTCCAGGCGCGCTACTTCCCGGCGCAGCAACAGCCTCTCGCCTTCACCCTGGCGCACGAGCTCGAGTCCGCAGGCGCGACCGACCGCGCCATCGACGTCGCCGAACGCCTGTTCTCCGGCCGTCCCAGCCGGATACCGTTCGACTGGGTCTCACCCGCCTTGCGCCGGTTGCTCTATCCGCTGCCCTATCGCGATCGCCTGCGCCAGGTCGTGGGCGGCGAGGCCGACAACCTCTTCCTCCTCGCCGCCGTCATGCGGGAGGAGAGCCGTTTCCAGCCGGAAGCGGTCTCTGCCGCCGCGGCGCGCGGTCTGGCGCAGCTCGTTCTGCCGACCGCCCGGCGCCTGGCCGCGAACCTCGGCTGGAAGGGGCTCCGCGCCGAAGACCTGCACCGGCCCGACATTTCGATCGCCCTCGGCGGGGCCTACCTGACCGAGCTCGAGCGCCGCTTCGGCGCCGGCGCCAACGCCCGGCCGATGATCGTCGCGGCGTACAACGCCGGTGAGGACCAGGCAGCCCTCTGGCGGCGCTACTGCCAGACGGAAGAGCCCGAGGAGTACCTGGCGAAGGTCGGCTTTCGCGAGACCCGCGCCTACCTCGTCCGGGTGCTCGAAAGCCGCTCCCAGTACGCCGCCCTCTACAGCAACTAGCCCGACGCCCGGTCGACGGCTGTCGGGCCGGGTTCGCCGCCGACGAAGGGGGGACGAAGAGGGACTTGCCTCCGGTTTTGGGCATGGTAACCTTGAGGCCGATGCCCAGCGAGCAGGTCGAGGCCAAGGAGGCCGCCTCTCTTCCGGTGACCGTCGAGCCGGTGCGCGTGCTCGTCCCGTCGCAGATCGGTCATCTCGGAGTGGAGTTCTACGGCCTGGCGATCGGCCGTATCCTGGTGGCCCCGAACAGTGCCACGGCCCGCAACTTCCATCCCCTCGCGGCTTTCGAAGATTCGGAGTTCCTCGACGAGGTCTTCGGACGGCTGTCGGAGTACTTCGCCGGCGCGCGGCGGGCGCTCGAGCTCGACTTCGATCTCGCGCCCTCCGGGGTCGACTCGTTCTCGCGCCGGGTGCTCAAAGAGGCTCTGCGCACGCCGTACGGCAAGACCCGCACCTACAAGGACATCGCCGACGCCTCGGGGCGCCCGGAGGCCTATCGCCAGGTGCTGTCGATCCTGCTCGACAACCCGATCCCGCTGATCATCCCCTGCCACCGCATCATCCCCACCAAGGAGGGCAGCGGCAATTGGGTCGGCGGCGCCTCGCGCAAGCGCTGGCTGCTGCGCATGGAGCGCGAGAGCTCCAGTCAAACGCTTTAGAACGACCTCCGGCCCGATCGGGCCCGGTGCCGCCGCTTCCTTTCAGCCGATCCGCGCCCGCCGCGAGCGCCGCGACGACGGCGATTCCCAGCAAGCGCAGCGTCTCATCCGCGCCTTCCTGGTACGCCGGCGATCGCGTGGTACAGCTCTTCGAGACGGGCGGCGATCGCGCTCCAGGAGTAGTGAACGTCGACCTCGGCCCGGCCTGCCTCGGCGAGCTCGCGCCGCTTCCCCGCATCCCGAACCAGGCGGCCCACCGCGAGCGCGAGCTCCGCCGGAACGCCCGGCGTGACCAGCATCCCCGTGCGCTCCGGCGCGATGAGCTCGGCCAGACCTCCGACGCGCGAAGCGACGACCGGCAGACCGCAGGACCAGGCCTCTAGCACCACGATGCCGAACGGTTCGTGACGCGAGGGCAGCACGAAGACGTCGGCGGCGCGATACAGATCGGCGAGCTCGGGGCTCTCCGGGACCACTGAACCGAGCAGATGCAACCGGCCCGCGACGCCCAGCAGGTGGGCGCGTGCCACGATTTCGGCGTCGTACCCCGGCACGGTGACCGGACCTGCGAGCGCAGCGTGGGCTCCGGGCAGCGCCGCCAGCAGATCGACAATCGCGAGCTGGTCTTCCTGCGGGTCGACGCGCGCCACGGTAAGCAGCAGCGGTTCGTCGGCAGTCAAGCCGAGCCGCGCCCGGCCGCGAGCGCGGTCGCCGCCCGCGAAGCGCGCCGCGTCGACGCCGTTCGGCAGACGCTCGATGCGCGTCCCCGGCAAAGCCGCCACAGCCCGGACACGTTCAGCCTCCGACGGCACCAGCACGAGGTCTGCGTCACGCAGGAAGCCGCGGCTGCCGAGGAGCGCCGCCGGGACCTTGCCCCAGCCGAGCGTCCGCCGCGCCGGCGCCTTTATCTCGCGAAGCTCCGCCTCGGGTGCGTCGAAAGCGCCGCCGTGCAGCTGGACGACGTACGGCACCCCCAGGCGGCGCGCCGCGAAGCGCACCTGCCCGGCCAGACGTTGCATGGTGTGACAGTGCAGGATGTTCGGTCGCGGCGCCGCGAGCATGGCGCGCAGGAGCCCCGGCGAGAGCGGATTTCCCCCCTTGGCGTCGAGCGCCCGCCGGCCGGCGCGCGACAGCGGAAAGCGACCGTAGGTGTAGCCGAATCGGCGTACCGGAACGCCCAGCACTTCGTCGCGGCCCGGGCGCGAGAAGGCCGCCGTGGCGAGCAGCTCCGCGTCGTGCCCGGCGGCGCGCTGGGCGCGGGCGAGCGCCGCCACCACCGCCTCGGTCCCGCCCCAGGCGGTCGGCGTGAAGCGGCGGGCGACGTGCAGGACCCTCACCGCGCCACCTCCAGCGCCAGGAGCACCCAGCGTCGACCCGGATACGCCGCGCTGCGCAGCCGGTAGCGCTCCTCGGTGCCGAGCACTTCGGCGCGGCGAACGCCGAGCACCATGAACGGCAGCGTCGCAGCCAAGCCGTCGGCGAGGCTCCAGGAGGGCGCGCCGGGCGTCGGATCAGGCGCGGGCATCGACTTCCTGGAGCGGCATCGCCTTCAGGGTAGCACCGGGTCGGCCTACTCCTCGTCGAGCTCGATGTCGACGCTGACCTCTTCGCCGGCGGTCACCGAGAAGGTTTGCGTCTCGGAGCGTCGGCCCGGACGGACGACCTCGATGCGGTGCTGGCCGGGATCGACGATCAGCCCCGAGCGCAGCCGGGCAAGCTCGCGGCCGGTGCCGAGGAATCGCCCGTCGAGGTAGACCGAGGCGTCGCCCGGCTCGATCTCGAGCTTGAGGCTCCCCGGTTCACCGCGCGCGTCGAGCCGCTCCGGGTCCGCATCTTCGCCCGCCACGGCGCCGGAATCCGGCGCACCCGCACCGCGACCTTGCGCCTCCTCATAGGCCCGCGCCTCCGCCTCGTTTTCGCGATCACGGCGCAGGCGCTCCTCGCGATTCACGTTCTGCTTCGAGACCAGGTCCTGCGGCAGCGTCTCCTTGCCCGGGACCATCGAGTCTTCGACGTCGATCACCAGGCCGCCGTAGATCGAGTACTGGCGGGAGATGGTCTGGAAGCCCGGCGCGAAGATCACGACGTCGTAGGTCCCCTTGTCCAGCCAGAGGAAGTTCGGATAGCCGTCGAAATCGTCTGCGACACCAACCAGGTTTCCGTCGACGTAGATCTGCGCCCCTTCCGGGCTCACGTCGAGATCGAGCGCACCGTAGGCCGCCCCGGCGGCCGGATAGACCGAGGTGTAACCCCATGCCGGAGGGCCGTACCAGCCTGAGCCGCCGTAGTAACCGTAGCCGGGGTAGCCCCAGCCGTAGGCGCCGACTCCGATGTAGCCGCCGTAATAGCCGCCGGAGTGGCCGCGGTAGTGACCACGATAGCCACTGCCGCCATGCCCGTGCGAACTGCCGCCACCGCTGTGCCCGCCACCGCCGCGGTGGCCGGAGCCAGTGGAGCCTCCGGAGCCGCCGCCGTGCCCACCGCTCGTCTGCGCCATCAGCGCCGTCGTCGACAGCGCGAGTGTCGCCACCAGCGCCATCCCCAGAATCTTGCGTCCGTTTCGGTTGTTCATGATCCGATCCTCTCCATTTCTTCTGCCGGCTCTTCGCGCCAGGCGCGATGCAGTCCCCGGAGGTAGTGATAGCGAAGAGCCTCTTCCCAGGTTCCGGGCAGACTCACCGGAAAGAACTGCAAAGCCCGGACCAGGCACTCCCGCGCGAGGTGGGAACGCCGGGGCGGCAGCGCCGGCGGGCCTTGCGGACCGAGACCGAGGAAGCCGGCGAGCTCCGGATGCTTGCGCGCGAAGCGCACGGCGCTCGCTCCGGCGCGCTCCTGGCGCTGCCCGAAGCGGCGAAAATCGGTCGGATGGTCGTGCAGCAGCCGCGCCCGCGGTTCGTAGACCAGGCGCAGACCCCGCCGCTCCAGGCGGTAGGAGGCTTCGATGTCCTCCCATGCCGGGTCCGGAAAGCTCTCGTCGAAGGGCTCGGCGAGCAGCCACTCCCGCGCCAGCGAGAGATTCGAGGTGTAGAAGAAGTTGAACGGAACGCGCTCGGGGTCGGTGATGAGCGCGTAGCCGAACTGCAGGCCGTGCTCGTTGATGTAGCGCAGGAACGGCGTCAGGCGCATCCGGGGATGCCAGGCGGTGTAACCGAGAACCGCCACCCCGGCCCCGTCTGCCGGAGTCGTCGTCTGGCGGTGACGGGCGGCATGGCGGGCGAGCCAATCGCCCTCCGGTACCGTGTCGTCACCGAGAAAAGCGATCCGGGCGCCGGCGGCCACCTCGACGCCGCGGTTGCGCGCCGCTGCCGGACCGCGATTCTGCTGCCGCAGCTGCCGCAACGGGCGCCCAGCCGTGCGTTGGCCGAGCCACTCGAAGGTGCCGTCGGTCGAGCCGTCGTCTACCACCACGATCTCGAACGGCGGAGCCTCCTCCTGTGTGTCGAGCGCCGCCAGCACTTCGGCGAGGACGCGGCGTCGATTGAACGTCGGGATGACGACCGAGAACTCGAGCGTCAACGGCGGCCCTCCGCGGGCAGCTCCATCACTTCGGCAAGGGTGGCGCGGGTCAGCACCGGACTCTCGGGCAGGAGGCTGGTGAAACCGGGACTGGAAAACAGCGCCTCGTCGCCGAGGTAGGTCGGAATCAGGTAGAGCGGAAAACGCTCGCAGAGCTCACGCTCGGAGCGCTTCCGGCGCCGGCGCGCCGCGGCGCGCGCTGCCGCGGCGCCGTCGAGCAGACCGAGGAAGTGGCTGGCGGCGCGCAGGTGCGCGAGCGCCTGCGGGTGTGCGGCCGCGAATCCTCCTGCGGCGGCGATGCGGCGCAGCCGGCGCGAGACCCGATGCCAGGCGCGGCGCACGAACTCTGCCGGCCCGAGGCGCCGCCATTTGTCGAGCCAGGATTGGCCGCGATTCTCAGCGCCACCCGACCCGTCGCGGCCGACCACCTGCCCGGTGAACGGATCGTGCCGCAGGAGCTCCGCCGCGCCGGGGTTGCCGGCGACGACGATCGTTTCGAGGCGCGCCAGAAAGGTGACCAGGATCGCCGGCATGAGCTTCGGCCAGAGCTCGTCGTCGAGGTTCTTCCAGGCGGTGAGGAGAGCGTTGCGCTCGAAGAGCGAGCCGCGCAGAAACGGTCCGACGCGGTCGCTGGTGGCCGAGGCGCGGTGGCGGGCCACCGCGGCAGGAGCTGCCACGATGCGTTCGCCGCCGGCCCACAGGCGCCAGCCGAGATCGACATCCTCGAGGTAAGCGAAGAATGTCGCGTCGAAACCGCCGGCTTCGAGAAAGGAGCGCCGCCGCACCAGCATGTTGGCGCCGCAGGCAAACGGCAACTCTTCGCCCGTCGCCGGCATCCGCGCCGCCGCCACCGGCCGGCGATGGTCGAGCTGGAAGGCGTGCCCGTCGAAGGTCCGGATTCCATAGCCGAAGTCGAGCCGCTCGCCCTCCCAGTCCAGCAGGCGCCCGGCGATCGCCGCGACGTCGGGAGCGGCGGACGAAGCCGCCTCGGCGAACGCCGCCAGCCAGTCGGGCTCCGGCAGGGTGTCGTTGTTGAGCAGAACGAGATCGTCGCCCTCGGCGAGCGCCGCGAGCCGGTTGTTGGCTTCGGCGAAGCCGAGATTCGTCGGGCTCTCGATCAGCCGGACCCAGGGATGGCGGGCCCGCACCCAGGCGGCGGTGCCGTCACGCGAACCGTTGTCGAGCAGCAGCAGCTCCCAGGGGCAGCCCGGATCGCGCTGCGCCTGGACGGCGGGCAGGCAGGTCTCGAGATGCTCCCTGCCGTTCCAGCTCACGACGAGAATCGATAGTTTGCGCGCCGCGGCGGCCATCGATCAGCCCTGGTCCCGTCTGCCGCGCAGGCGCTCGACCCAGCGGTGCAGCCGCCAGGCACGCGTCCCTTCCATCTCGCGGATCTGCCCGTTCAGCCGCTCGATCTCGGCGTAGGTCCGGCGGACGGTCGCGACGAGCTCCGGCACGCTCCCTCCCACCGCGGCCGCCAGGGTCGCGAGGTCCTGCGCCGCGAAATCGGCCGCCGTCAACCGGCGATAGCCCTCCGCCAGCTCGACCTCGGGGGCCAGCGTATGGGTGCGGAACTGGCGCAGGCCGAGAGCGGCGCGCAGGTAGGGGTGGCGCTCTTCCTGCGAAGCGTAGATCGCCATCGCGCGCTCGAGGGTCGCTCGGCAGTCGCTGACGTCGACGAGGTGATCGGGGTAGCCCGGGTGGTTGACCTCGTAGAGCCAGACTTCGAGCCCTTGCCGCACCCCGGCGAGCGCGGCGTCGCGGGCCGACAGCACGTCGTGAAGCGCGGCGAAAGCAGCCCGGTGGTCTTCGGAGACTTCGAGCGGCGACGGCACGAGCACGAGGCCCGGACGCGCGGCGAGCAACTGCCGGCGGATGGAGACAGCGGCGGCGCTTCGTTCTTCGGCGAGCGCGCCGTCGCGGAGGCCGGCGAACTCGGCGCCGGCACAGCCCAGGAGCCGCGCCACCTCTTGCGCTTCGTCGCGGCGCCGCGCGGCGTAGCGCGCGCGATCGGCGATCTCCTCGATGCCGCCGGAGCCGTCGGTGAGAAAGAGCACGTGCACCGGCGCTCCGGCCGCGGCCAGCTTCGAGACCAGGCCGCCGCAGCCCAGAACCTCGTCGTCGAAGTGCGGCGCCAGGACGAGTGTCCCCACCGCGGTGACGGCGCTCGTCGCGCCAGGGGGCAGCGGCTGGTGGATCAAGAGACCCGGCCGTGTCCGGCCGGCTCGCGGCGATGAATCCAGCGGATGCGCAGGATGTCGGCGAGCATCCGCGCTGAGTCGCGCAGCGCATGGACGCTCGACGCCGGCGAGTCGATCCAGGTCACGCCGACCTCCGTGACGGCGAAACCACGCCTGCGGGCGAGCCAGATGAGCTCGACGTCGTAGGCGAAGCGGTCGACGCGCAGGTGGCCGAACAGCTGGCGCGCGACCTCGCCGCGCAAGAGCTTGAAGCCGCACTGGGTGTCGCGGATTCCGCCGACGGCGACCGCGCGTACCACCAGGTTGAACATCCGACCCATGAGCTCGCGATAGCGCGGCTGCCGCCGCTCGATCTTCGAGTCGACGAGGCCGCGGCTGCCGAGGACCAGCGCGGCGTCCGCCAGGTGCGGCCGCAGGCGTGCATACTCCTCGATCGGGGTCGACAGGTCGGCGTCGCACAGCAGCACTTCGGCGCCACGGCTGGCCAGGACTCCGGCGCGCAGCGCCGCCCCCTTGCCGCGATTCGCCGGCAGGCGGATCCAGCGCAGCCACGGCACTCCCTGGAGATCGCGAAGCGCCGCGATCTCACCCGTGCCGTCGGTGCTGCCGTCATCGACGACCACGACCTCCGCGCCGCCCGGAAGCTCGCGCGCGAAGACGGCGAGCCGGTCAAGTGTCGGGCCGAGCCGCGCAGCCTCGTTGAACGCGGGGACGACGACGGAGAGCTGCGGCACCATGGCCGGATTGTATGGCCTCAGGGCGTCCTCCTGCAGGCCGGACGCGCGAGCCGCGGCGGCCGGTCAGAAGTGATCGCAGTCCCCCATCGTGAGGTAGAAGCTCGACAACACCTGCGGCACGCTCACCTCCCGGTCGAAGGTGATGGCGCTCAACCGGAGATGGGGCTCGGCAGCTCCGCTGTAGCCCCGTTCGAGCAGGGCGGTGCGGGCCATCTCGTCGCCGCGCAGCCAGAGCTCGACGGCGCCGCCGCCGGCCTCGGACGCCGCCATCCGCCGCTCCACCGCGGCGGCGAGCTCGGCGAGGTCGGCAGTTCGTTCGCCGTCCCAGAGCAGGTCCACCCAGCGCGTCGCCGGAGCGCTCGCGAGATCGACCACTCCCCAGGCGTGAACCTCGCCGGCGCGGCGCACGCCGAGTTGGAGGTAGCGCCCGCCGGGGCGCCGTTCGTAACGCCATTCGAACCAGGCGGCGTCGCGCACGGTCGCGTGCGGGTAGCGGTGGCGGCTGCGCTGCCAGAGCCGGTCGGTGGCATGTGCATCGAAGCCTTCTGAGATCCAGCTGTGCGCCGCGATCCAGCTGCGCGCCCGGTTCCGTTCTCCCGCGGGAGCGACGACAGGCCGGCGGAAGGTCAGTCGTTCGACCTCGGCGGGATCGAAGTAGTGTCCGGTGACCGAGCCGGCGCGCTGATGCCGCTCGCCGGGGAATCCGTAGACGAAATCGACGCCCACTCCGGTCGCGGCGCATTCGGCGAGGAACTGCTCCATGGTGCGCTGGAAGGCGCCGCCGCGCCGACCCAGGCCGCGCCGACGCCGCGAAAAGACATCGACGATCTGCGCCGCCCGCTTCGGCGCGCCTCCCCAGGCGACATCGACCGCGATCGCGGCATACTGGCAGACCAGCTCCCCGGCGCCATCGAAGGCCAGCAGGATGCGGGAGCCGCGCGGCGGAGCGAGGAATTTCCAGCGCCACTCGGCGAGGCTGCGCTCGACTCCGAAGACCTCCGAAAAGGCGCGCTGGATCGCGGCCTCGTCGCCAGGGGCGTAGGCGCGGACCGAGTATTCCGCGGGCTCGCTCACGCCGGTCCTTCCGCCGCGGACGAGGCGCCGCGGCGCAAGTGCAGGGGAGACGACTCGCGGCCGCCGGCGTCGACTCCGCGCAACCAGAGCTCGCCGGGGGGCAGCCGGCGCCAGATCTCCTCCGGCATGCGCCACTCGCCGGTCGCCGCGGTGTCGGCCCGCAGGCGCTCGCCGGCGGCGGGGAAGCCACCTGCGGCGAGGGCGACCTCGATCCAGACCGGCGGACGCGGTGTCGCCAGCGTGGCGAGCGGAAACGCCGGCGCCGCGCCCCCGGACACCGGCGGCGCCGGCGCCGGCGCCGCTTCGCCCGGCGGCGGAGCCGTCCCCAGCGCTTCGAGCACCCGGGTGATCGCGGCGCCCAGGTAGCGCCGACGGAACAGCCTCTCGGCGTCGGCGAACCATCCGGCGGCGCGCGGCTCCTGGACACTGCTCTGGGCAAAGAGGTGGACCGCATGCGCAGTGGGCACGAAGCGCGACTCGAGCCCCGCGGCGCGCAGTCGCAGCAGCCAGTCGGTCTCTTCGAAGTAGAGGCGGAAGGCCTCGTCGAACGGCCCGACCCGGACCCAGGCGTCGCGCCGGAAAGCGATCAATGCGCCCGAGAGCGCGGGTGAGGCGAACGCCTTTGCCGCCTCCCAGTGACGGCGAGCGTGGCGACGCCAGGCCCGCCGCGCCCCCGCGGCGAGCAGCGGCGACGCCGGATAGCGCCGCGCCAGCGCGGCACGGAGCTCGGCGGTCGCCGACCGCGGCTCGGTCGGCGGCAGGTGGAAACGGCGCTCGCGGTCCCAGAAGAACTGCGGCCCCGCCGCCGCCGCGCCACGCTCGAGCTCGGCGCACAGGCGGCCGAGGCAGCCCTCGGCGACCAGAACATCCGGGTTCATGGCGACGATCTGCGGCGCGCGACTGGCTTCGACGCCGCAGCGCACGCCGCCGGCGTAGCCCAGATTCGCCCCGGGATCGATCCGGCGCACCTCGAGGCCGCTCCAGCCCTTGCGGTCGGCGGGCTCGCTGCCGTTGTCGACTACCAGGATCTCGGCATCGAGGCGCGAGCTCGCGAGGTCGCGCTGCAGCGCCCCGACGGCCTCGACGAGGAGCCCGGGTGTCCGGTAGTGCACCAGGACAATGGCGAGATCGCTCACGCGGCAGCGGTACTTGCGGCGACGGCGCGGTGGAGGTGAGCGCAGGACCGCCCGCTCGGCGGCGACGAGCGCTCGCTCAACGGCCGACCGCTGCCGGCCGCTGTCCGGTGAGCTCGGAGAAAACCGCGACCAGCGCGTCGCGCGTCCCCGCCTCGCTGTAGCGCCCGGCGGTCTCCCGGGCGCGCAACCGCATTTCGAGCAAGCGCAACGGATCCCTCTCTTCGATCTCGACGAGCTCGAGCAGCCGGTCGACGAGGGCGTACGCATGGTGGTTGTCGAAGACGAAAGCGTCGACGCCGTCGGTCAGGAAGTCCCGCCCGCCCACCGCCTCGAAGCAGACCGGCAGGCAGCCCGCGGCCATCGCCTCCGGCACGCTGGTGTTGAAAGCCTCGTGGGTGTTGAGATTGACCAGCAGCGGTGTGCTTGCCATCAGGCCGGCGACCTCTCGGTGGGAGAGGCCGGCGAGCTCCTGCAGGCGCCAGCCGGCGCCCCGCTCGGCGAAACTGCGCGCCACCAGCTTGGTGACGATGTCGTAGTCGGGGAAGCCGGCGCGCCGATAGTCGGGCTTGGCGGCGAGCAGTACCCGCCGCTCGCGCAACTGGGCGCGGATCTCGGTCGGCGAGCGCAGGAAGTAGGGGGCGATACAGGGCGGCACCAGCCGTGCGGCGATTCCGAAGTGCCGCTCGACGACGGCGGCGACGTGCGGCATCACCGCCAGCGCGAACTCGAAACCGAGCTCGGGATAGCGCACTGCCGGACGATCGCCGAGCAGCGGCAGGAAGCTCCCCTGCACGAAGACGCCGCGCCGGCAGGGCCACGGCAGCGTCTCCGTCGCCCGGACCTCGGGCACGACCACCAGGTCGTGCGCGCGCGGCGGATCCGTCGCCCCCTCGACGTAGGCGAGCGGAACGTCATCGTCGAGCCAGGGCAGGCGAAAGGGTCGCCGCTCGTGCAGCACCCAGGCGTCGAATCCCGCCTCGACGAGCAGCCGGACGTGCTGGTAGAGCATTCCCTGCCCCCAGCTCGGCGCCGCATAGTCGGACACGAGGTAGAAGATGCGCGGTGTCGCGCGCGCACGCTCCACCGCGGCGCTCACCGGGTCAGGGCGTAGATGCAGTCGCGGCAGAGAAAGTCCGCCGGCGCCTCCTCCATGCCATAGACCCAGCGACGAAGGAGACTCATGCGCTCACCAGTGAGGATGTCGCGCAGCGACTCCTCGTGCAGGTCGCCGACCACGTAGCGGTCGAAGTAGTCCTGGCAGCACAGCACGGCCTTGCCGTGGGGCGTGATGTGGACCCACTGCACCGGGCGCGAGCCGGTCTGCTCGCAGCCGCACAAACCGGCGCGGGCCTTGGTGGGGCGCAGGCCGAGGGGGACATTGCCCGCCCTGTTCATGACCTCGTAGTACTTGACGGTGAAGCAGGTCTCGCCGAAGAGCTCGCTGATCTCGGCGAAATCCCGCTTGTGGTTCTCGTCGCCCTGACCGAGAACGGCGATCTCCATGGTCTCGGCGAGGCGCACGTTCTTCACGTAGTCGAGGTTCTTCAGAACGACGCGCAAGTGGTCCCCGCGCCGGTCGGCGGCGTAGCGCGCGCGGTCGAGCGTCGACAGATTCACCGACAGGTACTTGAGTCTGCCGAGGGCGAGGATCGCATCGATGCGGTCCGGGGTGAGGCCGGTGGCGTTGGTGAGCACGGCCGGCGGCAGCCGATGCTTCAGCAGGATGCCAACCTGTTCGACGAAGCGCTTGTCGATCGTCGGCTCGTTGTAGTTGATCATCGACACACCCTCGAGGGTGTCGCGGAACTCCGCCAACTGCTCGACGACCTCCTCGTAGAAGTCGAGCGGCATGGAGAACGTCTCGCGCGGGTGCTCGGCGACCGGGCAGAAGTAACAGCCCTGGTTACAGGCCGTGTGCGCTTCGAGAGAGGCGTACTTGAGAAGGAAGCGGCTGCTCAGGGTGGGAGAGTCTTCGACCATCCAGCCGGCTGCGACCAGCGCCGCGCGGTCCGTCGGGGTCAGTCCGTCGAGCGTCGCCTGGCCGAGAGCCGCGGCTCGCAGCTCGCTGTAGCCACCTTCGTGAGGCTCGAGGTAGCGGCTGGTGAGCGGATTGTAGAGGCGCTCGCTTTCGACATGCAGGAACGGCTCGGGTCGCCACGTTGCCGGTCGACTCCCGAGCAGCGGAGCTTCGGCCCTTCCGGTTTCCAGCTTTGCCATCCGCTGCCCTCCTCCGACTTCAGGCTCGAAAGACGTCACCAGGCCGCGCGCGCACCGAGCCTTGCTATTGCGCCGCCGCCGTTCGAGATCGCGCTCCGACCCCCGCCGGCGGGAACGGCCCGACGGTGGGGGGGAAGCATAGAGCAGTCGCCTAGAGCTCGTCCGCAAAGGCCGAGCGCAGCCGGCGAAACAGCGCCCAGCCCAGCCCCATCGTGGCGAGAGCGATCGCCGCCAGAGCGAGCGCAGCGCCCGCCGTCGGCGGCGGACCGCCGAGCAGGACCGTGCGGAAGGCCTGAACGGCCGTCGCCATCGGGTTGAGCGCCATCCACGGTCGCAGGCCCTCCGGAATCAGGCTCAGGGGATAGACGATCGGCGTCAGGTAGAACCAGGCCTGAAGTGCGATGCCCAGCCCCTGGGCGACGTCGCGGAAGAAGACCTGCAGGGCGGATGCGGCCCAGCCGAGGCCGAGCGCCAGGGCGACCTGGGCGGCGAGGCCGAAGAACAGCCAGGGCAGGCGCCCCCAGGCCGGCTCGCCGGCGACCGCCTGCCAGACGGCGAAGATGGCGAGGGCGACGAACTGGTGAATGAGCGCCGAAGCGATGCTCGAGACCACCAGCAACTCACTGGGAAAACGCAGCTTGCGGACCAGGCCGGAGTGCTCGACGACCGCCGTCGCCGCGCGCTGGATCCCCTCGGCGAACCCCAACCAGGGGACCAATCCAGAAAAGAGGAAGACCGGGAAGCTGGCCGTCCGCTCGCCGGTCAAGGGGACCTTCAGAATGACCGAAAAGACCACCCAGAGGAGCACCAGTTGCCAGAGGGGGTGGACGAACGCCCACAGAAAGCCGAACAAGGAGCCGCGGTAGCGGCTCTGCAGGTCGCGACGGACCAGCTCTTTGAGGAGGAAACTGTGTTGCATGCGAGTCCGGGCACCTCGAAAGGGGGCCGTTCATGGCATCTTGACATGGAACCTCGCGCCTGCCTACTATGCACATGCGTCGGAAATTCGCCATGGGACAACTACCAGAGATCCAGCAGGTCCAACTCGTCGGGAAGAAGATCCGTCAGCTCCGCAAGGAGCGCCACCTCACGCAGACGGAGCTCTCCGCCAAGCTGGGCATCCAGCAGTCCGACCTTTCGCGGATGGAAAAGGGCGAATATCGGGTCAGCCTGGACACCCTGTTCAAGGTGCTCGCCGAGTTCCGCATCGGCGTCGGTGAGTTCTTCGAAGATGTCTCCCGCGAGACCGTTTCGCCCCGCGACCTGCGGCTGCTCAACGACTTTCATTCCCTCGACCCGGTAGCGCAAGAGGAGATCGAGGGCTACATCCACGAGCGCAGGCAGCCCCGACGCATCGCCCGGCGCGAGCCGGTGCTTCTCAGCTAGGATTGCCCGGCGTGATCCACAATTCGGAAGATTTTCAGGCGGCTCGCGCCCGCTGGACGCAGGCCCTCGAAGCCGGGCGGTTGGACGAGGCGCTTGTCTTCGTCGAGGAGGCCTTGGTTTGGGCCGAGGCCAGCGGCGAGGAGTGCCTGCGCGACCGGACGCTCTGCAATCGGGCGGCGATCGCTCTCGAACTCGGTGCCGGAGCTCAACACGTCCCGGCTTTGCGCGCTTTGCTACTTCGCTCCAGCAATGCCGAAAATACTTACCTCGCCGCCTATACCATCGCACGCCACTATGAACTGCAGAAAGAGCAGAGCAAGGGGCTTTTCTACGCTCAGTTGGCGCGCGACCGGGCGCAGACCCTCGACGAGAATCGGCGCGCCGAGAGCCTGAATTTCATCGCCAATTTTCTGGTGGCGGAGAGCCGTTTCGAGGAGGCGATCGCGGCCTATGAAGAGGCGCTCGATTTGCTTCCTTCGCGCGATTCTCTCCGCCGAGCGGTCATCGGCTACAACCTCGGCTACTGCAATGCGCTGACCGGCCGCAGCCGCGAAGGCTTGGCGCTTCTCTACTCGAGCCTGCGCTCACTGCTGCGCCGAGGCGCCGACGGACACGCGATGAAAGCGCAGCTCGATCTCGCCTTTGCGCTCCTCGAGACAAGTCGCGCCCAGCCGGCTGGCCGGCATGCCGCGCGCGCGCTAGCGCTCGCTGAACGTCTCGAGGACTCCGACGCCCAGAAAAACGCGCTCTACCTGCTCGGCGCGGCAGCCGTCGCCACCGGTGATCGAGTTGGCGCTCGACGCCACTTTGAGCGCCTGCAGCAGGGATTCTTCCCCGAGGCCGACTACCTCCCTGAGCTGCTCCTCCACGTCGACGTTCTCCAGTTGGTCAACCTCAAGGCCTGACCGATGAGACTGGCGCTCCGCCTCTCTCGCAGCCTCGCCGTAGCGACCATGTGCGTCGCAACGCCTGCGTTTGCGTCTGCGACCGCGACGCCGATCGAGCTCGGCAGCGATGGCACAATCTACCGTCTCTGGTCTGGGACCTTCGGCGAGCTCTTCGGCCCCGACAACACTGCCGTGGCGGCAAGCGTGCCGGTTCTCGCGATGGATATCGTCGCCCCCGGGCAGCCCCTGGTTCGCAACCTGGTACCCGGCACCGACGATCTGGCGATCGAGACCTCCGCCGCGCTGCTGTTCGATCGCAGCTCGTCTTCGGTTCACGCCGTCTGGAATTCACGCACCGTAGCCAACCTGACAGTTTCGCGCCTGTACCTTCGCTCGCTTTCCCCGGAGGGCTGGACGGAGCTCATCGATCTCTCTGGCGGTTCACTGACCGACAAGTCGGCGCTGCAACTGGCCCTGACATCGGACGAATACCTAACATCCGTAGACAGTATTGAGACGCGCATTGCGCGCCGAGTTCTGCATCTCGTCTGGTCGGAGACAGTGGCGGACGTCACGCACGCCTACTACTCCCCTGTCGTCTTCGCCAACGGACGGTATCTCGGGTGGAATCCGGTGGTGGCGCTAGATGAGCTCGCGATCCCGGATACGGCCCTGACGCCGGCTGCCCAAGTGCCGCTTGCGCTGCGCGCGGCGCCGACTCTCATCGCAACTCCTGGCGGTAAGGTCACGGCCTCGTTCGTACATTCCGAGTCCCATCGCCTGGTCTCGGTCGAGGTGCAGACTCTTCCCGGCGAACTCGGAGAGTTGGCCGAAATGGCGCGCGGCCACATCGTCGCCTTGGCGGCGGACCTTGGCAACAGCAATCTTGCAGAGCTCGGCACCATGGCGCGCGGCCACATTGTGGCCCTTGCGAGTCGCTTCCACTCCTCTGCGGCCACCTATATCGGCGACCGCACTGGCGAATTTCTGACTGCGGCAGAGCCCTCGACCGATGGCCCCACTCTCGGCGAGATGGCGCGTGGACACATCGTGGCTCTCGGCCGCGAAATTCTCGACAGCGGGCTGGCGAATCTCTGCACCGCCGAGCTCCTGCTCGAGGTTCCGCCGCTCGATCCCGCTGCTACCGGCACGGACACGCCCTTCAGCCACTTCTTCGCCATGCGCCAGGTAGCGCAGTGGGAGGTACCGGCAGACCTCGTTGCCGCAGACGCGCGGATTCTGGTCTCCGCCGACGGCAACCGTGCAACGATCGCCTGGTCAGGCGAGGGTCACCTCCTCTACCGCGAGGTGACTGCGGGAAGCGACTGGAGCCCGGTGCGAGATCTCGATCTCAGCCAGATCTCGCTTGCCGAAGCCTGGGACGCCATCGAGCGCCGCGCATCGGGCCTCTGATTCGCAGGCAAGGGCCGTCGCCCGGCTCTCTTTCCCCGCTTAGCTGACTTCGATTTCGATCTGCCGCGCCGTCGGGCGGGCGGGGAGGATCTGCGTGCCCTGCTCTCGCCAGGCGGCGGCGATGGCTTCTCGCCGCTCCGCCGGCGCCAGCACCAGCACTGAGCCGCCGCCACCCGCGCCGCAGGCTTTGCCGCCCCAGGCGCCGAGAGAGCGAGCGCTCTCGAGCAGCGCCTCGATGCCTGGCGTCGAGATCTCGCCGGAGAGCTGACGCCGCGCCGCCCACTCTGCGCCGACCAGCCTCCCAACCTGCGCCCAGTCGCCGTCGCGCAGGGCGGACGGCAGCTGCAGTGCGACGTCGCAGATCTCCTGCAGCCGCTCGACGATGAACGGATCGGCCTCGAGCCGGCGTCGCACCACCAGCCAGTTCGCGCCGGCAGAGAAATGACTCTGGCCGGTGAAACCGACCACGAGATGCTCGCCCAGAGCTGCGAGATCGACCGGCAGGGATGTGATGCGCTCGCCGCCGGGCTCGTGGGCGATCTCGAGCACACCGCCGAGCTGCGCCGGATAGTGATCCTGCAGGCCGGTCGGCAGGCCCATCAGGCGGGCTTCGAGATCCCGCGCGACCGCCGCGCGCTCGCCGGCCGTACGCGTCGGAGCGCCGCGCAGCTGCACCTCCGAGGCCGCGAGCAGTGCGACCGCGAGAGCGGAGCTCGCCCCGAGTCCGCCGCCCCGCGGGGAGGCGCTCGCGATGTCGATCGCGAACGGCGGCAGGCCCTCCGACAGAGCAACGGCGCCGACCAGCGCTCCGCCAGGGGCGGCGGCGAGATCCTCCAGCCGTTCCACCTCCAGCCGCTCGCCGTTCTGCGTGACGATGAATCCTTGCCGCCGCGACTCCAGCCGGACCTCGACCGCGAGGTCGAGGGCGACGTTGACCGTGCATGCGCCGGGATGAAGGAGCCCCAGAGGCCAGATGTCGAGGGTGCCGCCGCCGAGGTCCGCGCGGCACCAGGTGCGCACCCGGACCACGCCCTACTTCCTCGTCGAGAGCGCGCCGACCGCGTCCATTCCGCTGCGACTCGGCTCTTGCGTCCCGGAAGCAGCGGACGCCATCTGGAACGAAGCGCCGCGCAGCGCCGCGGGATCGGCCGAGCCTTCGAGCACCGGGCGCAGCAGATCGCGCACGCGCTCGAAGTCGGCGAGCTGAGCGCGGTCGAGCGGCGGAGCGGGCACGCTCTTGAGCGACTGCGGGTCGATCCAACTGCCGTCGCGCTGCACGCGATAGTCGAGATGCGGCCCGGTCGCGAGCCCCGTCGCCCCGACATAGCCGATCAGCTCGCCCTGGCGCACGCGGGTGCCCGGCCGGATGCTCTCCGCGAAGCGGGAGAGGTGCAGGTAGCAGGTGACGTAGCCGTTGGGATGCCGGACCTTGACGGTCTTGCCGCCACCGCCGTCCCAGCCGGCGTGGAAGACCGTTCCGGCGGCGGTGACCCGCACCGGCGTGCCCACCGGAGCGCCGTAGTCGACGCCGTAGTGGGGCCGCGAAACCTTGAGCACCGGATGAAAGCGATGCGCCGAGAACTTGGACGTCACGCGCGAGTACGGCAACGGAGCGCGCAGGAACATCTTCTCGCTCGGCCGGCCGAAGGCGTCATAGTAGGCGCCGGCGCTGCCGTAACGGTAGACCTCGAGCTTGCGGTTCTTCTGCGCGTAGGAGAGCGCCAGAACCCGCTCGATTCCGGAATAGCGGCCCTCGAGATAGACCTCTTCGAACAGCACGTCGAACCGGTCGTCGGGCTGCAGGTCGCGGTTGAAGTCGAGATCCCACTGCAGCACGTCGGCCATGGCGTAAGCGAGCTCGGAATCGGCTCCGGAGGCCTCCACCGAGCTCTCGAGCGACCCGACCAGGCGGCCGTGGACGGCGCGCGTGCGCAGCTCGCGGCGGTAAGGCCGCCAGGTGGGCAGCCACTCGCCTCCACCGCGCTCGACCGAAAGCTCCCCTCGTCCGGCGACGGCCAGCTCGAAGCGACCCGGCGCGGCGCCTTCCAGGTAGGCCGCGACCCGCATGCCGGGCCGCAGTTGGCGCGGATTCACGTAGCGGCTGGCGGCGGAAGCGGCGCGCTCCGCCTCGTCACTCGCAAAGCCCAGATCGCGCAGCGCCTTGCCCAGAGTGTCGCCGGAGCGCAGCAGGCGCACTCGATCGGGCTCCAGGCTCGCGCCGGTCGGGCTGGCTGGAGCCGCCGTGGAGGCGGCCGAGACCCGCGCCGGCGGCCCGATCTCGGGCGTCTGCGCTGCGGGAGTCTCGATCCAGGAGGTGAGGGCGAGGGGTGCGATCACGACGGCCGCAGATACAGGCAGGGCGCGGCCGAGAAATCGCAGCACCCTCTTCCTGCTCCACGCACTCATCCAGGGGACCCTCTCCAGCTTCGACTTGTCGATTGGCCGGGAGGCTCCCGGGACCGGAATCATAACATCCGGTCCGGATTCATCTGTGGAATCTATCGCTACCGGGTGGAGTGGGCTCGCCGCTCGCGCGCAGGGGTCAGCAGCCGCTCAGCGCAGCAGGTCCCGGATCTGCGGCTCGGCCTCCGCTGCCAGGCGGCCCTGAAAGAGCACTTCCCCTTGCCGGATGACGATCAAGCCCGGCAGCGTCGTGACCGCATGCCCCTTCGAGAACTCGCCGTCCCGGTCGAGAAAAATCGGCGCGTTGATCGGGTTCTGGCGCACGAAGTCGGCGATCGCCGACGTCTCCTCCTGGAAGTTGACCGTCTCCACCTTGCCCAGGGCGGAGAGCTTCTGCGCCAGCTCGTTGACTCTGGGCGCGATGTCGCGACAACGTGGCGACCACGAAGCCCAGACCACGATGATGTGGGTCCCTTGAGCCAGGTCGGTCGCCGAGAGCTGTCCGCCACCGTAGCCCGGGAGGCTTCCCCCTTGCTGCGCCAGCGCCGGACGACCGAGAAGAGCCGACCCCGCGACCAGCAGCGCCGCGGCGCTAACCGCGAGCCACGCCAGAGCGCCCCTGTCGCGAGACGAGAATCGAAGCCGTTGCATTGCGCTCACTCCAGTCCGAGCAGCGCCCGGATCCTCTGCTGCAGTTCGGTCGGCGCCGCGCGGCGGTAGCAGCGGGTGCGGACGCTGACGATGACCTCTTCGATGCGCGTGGCGTGCTCGCGGCAGTGCGGGCAATCCTCGAGATGGCGCTCCATGGACTCACGCGGCAGCTGCTCGCGGTCGCGATCCACCCACAGAAAAACCACCCTGCGCACTCGTCTACACGCCATCGATGGGTTCCTCTGCCGATTCCTCCGGGCGCAGGCTCCCGGTTCGCCGAACGGCTCGCACTCCGTTGAAAACGCACGTCCGTCCGGCGAAATTCCACGATCGCATGGCTTCAGTGTCCCGAGCTGCCGTGACCAGAGGAGGCGGCGTCCGGCGCCGTGTCGGTGCCCCGACGCCGCGCCGGTTCGGCTCCCGAGCGCAGGTAGCCGTGCTCGCGCGCGTAGCGCAGCATCGCCTCCTCGAGGAGCTTGCGGCCGCGGTAGAGCCGGCTCATGACGGTTCCGACGGGAATTTCGAGGATCTCGGCGATCTCGCGGTAGGAGAATCCCTCGATATCCGCCAGCAGAACCGCCATGCGATAGTCCGCCGGCAGGAGATCCAACGCCCTCTGGACATCCTCGTCGAAGGCGTTGGCGAGCGCCTCCTCTTCCGGATTCTTCATCTGACCGGCCGCTCCCGGCGCGAGCTGGCTCTCGAAGGACTCCTCGATCTCGGCGAAGTCGCTCTTGGGCGGCGCCGCCTGGCGGCGGCGATACTCGTTGATGAAGGTGTTCTTGAGGATCTTGAACAACCAGGCCTTGAGGTTGGTCCCCGGGGTGAACTGGGCGTAGCTGCGATAGCCCTTGAGGAACGTCTCCTGCACCAGATCCTCGGCATCTTCGGCGTTGCGCGACATCCGGTAAGCGGTGTTGTAGAGCGAGTCGAGATGGGGCATCGCCGCCGCCTCGAAAGCGCCGCGGTCGTCCGCCGAACGGTCTGCGCCCGTCGTCTGCATTTCAGCTGGCATCTGTCGCGTTCGATTATCCATCATCTGCCTGCCGGGAAACCGACGCACGAACGGTGCCAATCTCTTCCCGGCGAAAACGCGCCCGACTGTCGCCAACGCGCCGGAGGTTCCTCCACGCCGCCTCTCGCGTACCCCGCCAACCGTCCGCCCTCCCGATAGTGAGAGAATGCCGCCCGACCTGCCCATGTGTGCCTCCGACCTACTCCCCGTTGCGGAAGCCCGACTGCACAGTCTGGTCGAAGCGATGCGCGGCCAACCGGTCCTGATGCTCGTCGATCTCGTCGTCGACCGCTTTCTCTCCGGCACGCCGAAGCGGATCTCGCGCGAGGCCCCGGTGCTCATCCTGCGCTACGCCGGCGAAAGCCTCGCCCCGGGCGGCGGCGCCAACGCTGTGGCGAACGTCATGGCGCTGGGCGGGCGCCCGCACCCCTTCGGCCTGGTCGGCGACGACGACAGCGGCCGCGAGCTCCTTTCGGCGCTCGCGGCGCGCGGCATCCCGACCGATGCGATTCTCGTCCGCAAGGGCTACCGGACACCGACCAAGACCCGGATCCTCGCCGGCTTTCCGACCGGCATCAAGCAGCAGGTCGTGCGCCTGGATCGCGAGCAGGAGGTGATCCTCGAAGCCGGTGAGATCGCGGCCCTGAGCCACGCCATTGCGCGCTTTGCCGGCGCCCGGGCGGCAATCCTCTCGGACTATGGCTACGGCTCGGTCGTGCCCGCCCTGCTGCCCGAGATCCGCCGGGCGGTCGGCGAGGCCGGCGCGATCATCGTCGACAGCCGGTTCCGGCTGGGCGACTTTGCGGGGCTCGATGGCGCGACGCCGAACGAAGAGGAAGCCGAGACCCTCCTCGGGCGCCCCCTCGATGACGCCGACGGCAGCGACCTCGGCGCCGGGCGTGCGCTGCGCGAGCGTCTCGGGGCGCGGTTCCTGCTGATCACCCGGGGAAGTCGCGGCATGTCCCTGTTCACGCGTGACGGCGCCGCCCACGTTCCCGTGCACGGCACCGACCAGGTGGCCGACGTCACCGGCGCTGGCGACACCGTCATCGGCACGTTCACCCTGGCGCTCGCCGCCGGCGGAACTCCGCTCGAGGCGATGGCGCTCGCCAACTACGCCGGTGGCGTCGTGGTGATGAAGATGGGAACTGCGACGGTCTCGGGCGAGGAGCTGCATTCGGCGATCTCTTCCGATCCTCGCCCGCGCATGGAGATGACATGGGCCGCGTCCTGACCTCCGCCGAGCTCGCCAGCGAAGCTCGCCGCCTGCAGGCGGCGGGACGCACGATCGCTTTCGCCAACGGCCACTTCGATCTGCTGCACGTCGGCCATCTGCGCTATCTGGCTGCGGCGCGCGCCGAGGCCGATCATCTCGTCGTGGCGGTCAACGACGACGCCTCGGTGCGCAGCCTCAAGGGCGAAGGGCGACCAGTGGTGCCGGCGGCCGAACGCGCGGAGCTGCTGGCGGCGCTGCTGCCGGTGGACTACGTCGTGATCTTCACCGGCAACAGCCCGGCCGCCCTGCTCGCCGAGATCCGCCCTGACGTGCACTGCAAGGGGACCGACTACGGCACACCGGAGCGCGTTCCGGAGTTCTCGGTCGTGGCGGCCTACGGCGGTCGCACGGCGCTGGTCGGAGATCCCAAGGACCACGCCACCAGCGACATCATCTCCAAGGTGCGCCGTCTCCCCGCAGGCGACGGGAAGACGGCGCTTTATTGACCCCTTTTTCCGAGCGCTGCTACACTGCGGGCAGACACCGCCGGCCGCTGGACGTAGCTGCCCGCGCGCGTCCCGAGCGACGCTTCGCGAGCCATGAAAGGCCCTTGAAGAGATGAGCAACCGTTTGGGAGACGCCCT
>Ga0209477_1000623_pt1 | contig 22059 bp, 22 predicted proteins | sample KloWWTupernatant_FD_187180 | JGI IMG/M metagenome (GOLD analysis project Ga0209477, IMG submission 187180) | Active sludge microbial communities from Klosterneuburg, Austria, studying microevolution and ecology of nitrifiers - Klosterneuburg... | ecosystem: Engineered > WWTP > Aerobic digester >... | reverse complement strand
GAGGTGGCGCTGCGCCAGCGAATCCATGTCGTGCCGCGCGATGCCGGCGTTGAGCACGAAGCTCTCCAGCAGGGTGTCGTCGGCATAGCCCGCAACCACGACGCCATGACGGCGCAGCACGTGCAGGTCGTACTTGCCGTGTTGGCCGAGCTTCTTCTTCGCCGGATCCGCCAGCAGTGGGCGCAGGGCATCCAGCACCGCATCGCGCGGCAATTGCGCGGCCACGCCGGGCGCTTCGTGGGCGACCGGGATGTAGCAGGCCTTGCCCGGCTCCACGCACAGGCTGATGCCGACCAGGTTCGCCCGCAACGGGTCCAGCGAATCGGTTTCGGTGTCGAAGGCGAACGCTTCCGCCGCCTGCAGCTTCGCCACCCAGGCTTCCAGCTGCGCCGTGGTCAGCACGCATTCGTAGTCACCGGGCGCGGACAGCGCGGGATCGATGTCCGCCGGCGCGGCAGGCGCGCTGGCGGCGACGAAACCGTTGCCGCGCGCCACGCCGGGCTCCTTGTCCGCCGCCGGCGCGGCGGCCGCGCCGCCATCGAGCTCCTTCAACGCCTGGTTGAAGCCGTAGCGCATGTACAGCGCACGCAGGGCACCGGCATCGCGCTCGCGCAGCGGCAAGTTATCCGGCGCCTGCTCCAGCGCGACATCGGTCTTGATGGTGGTCAGTTCGCGGTTCAGCGGCAGCCGCGGCAGGGTCTCGCGCAGGCTCTCGCCGATCTTGCCGCCGATGTTGCCGGCATTGGCGATCACGCCGTCCAGGGTGTCGTATTCGGCAAGCCACTTCGCCGCGGTCTTCGGCCCGCACTTGGGCACGCCGGGGATGTTGTCGACGCTGTCGCCCATCAGCGCCAGGAAATCGATGATCTGGTCGGCGCGCACGCCGAATTTCTCGACCACCGCCGCGTCCGAATCGAGCTTGCCGCCGCTCATGGTGTTGACCAGCGCCACCCCGGGCCGCACCAGCTGGGCGAAGTCCTTGTCGCTGGTGGAAATGGTGACGTCGATGCCGGCGCGCGCGCCCTGCACCGCCAGCGTGCCGATCACGTCATCGGCTTCCACGCCATCGACGCGCAGGATCGGGAAGCCCAATGCCTGCACGATCTGCAGCATCGGTTCGACCTGCGCGCGCAGTTCGTCCGGCATCGGCGGGCGGTTCGCCTTGTACTGCGGGTCGAGGTCGTCGCGGAAGGTCCTGCCGGGCGCGTCGATCACGAACGCGGCGAACTCCGGCTTCTCCTTCAGGTGCGCGCGCAGCATGTTGACCACGCCGAACAGCGCGCCGGTCGGTTCGCCGGCCGCGTTGGTGAGCGGCGGCAACGCGTGGAAGGCGCGATACAGGTAGGAGGAACCGTCGATCAGCACGAGTTTCGGCATGCCGCGATTGTACGGGGCGCTGCCGGACCCGCGGCCGCGTGCTTCCCGCATACTGGGCGCATCCCGCACCGGAGCCGCGCCATGCGCATCGCCTTGCCGTCCGTCCTCGCCGTGGTCCTCGCCGTCGCAGCCTGCAGCACGGTGCCGCCGGAAGACATGCTGGCGAACGCGGAGCCGACCACCCGCACCGAAGCCAATGGCGACACCGTCACCGAATACCGGGTGGCCGGCGCGCTGAAGATGGTCAAGGTGGTGCCGTTCCGTGGCCCGACCTACTACATCCACGACCGCGACGGCGACGGCAAGCTGGACTGGGGCAAGGGCGAAGCCCCGCTGACCTACTACAAGCTGTACAGCTGGTAGCCGCTCAGCGGCGCGCGTAGCCGATCCAGCCCAGCAGCGGGCGCCCGGACAACGCGGCCAGCGCGCACAGCAGCAGGACCGCGCCGCCGTGCCAGAGCAGGGTCAGCGCGGCGCTCTCCTGGCCGTGCACCAGGCTGACCGCCGCCGACGACAGGCCGGCCGCGCTCAGCACCGCCAGCGCCGCGGTCGGCACCGGCCGCAGCACGCCGGCGTGGCGGACCAGCAACAGCATCACCAGCAGCATCGGCGTACTGACAACGGTGATCATCAGCGCGCAGTGCCAACTCTCCAGGCCGAACGCCAGGGTGCCGGCACGCGCTTCCGCAAGGCAGCCCCAACCCATGCCGGCGAACCAGGCCAGTGCCGGCGGCAGCGCCAGCCAGGCCCAGCCCGGCGAGCGCCCCGGCACGCTGACCTGGAACACCGCATGCGCGGCGACGATCCCGGTCAGCAGGCTGCCCCACCACGCCAGCCCGCCGCCGGGCACCGCCATGTCCGCGGGCATGCCGCCGCGCCAGCCCAGCAACACCGCGAGCACCGCGACCACCGCCATGCTGGCGGCCAGCCAGCCCACGGTGCGCTGCATGGGCGACGCCAGCGGCCGCACCGGCACCGCCTCCAGCGCCAACTGTTCGATCAGGCGATCGGTGTCACGGGACATGGTCGTGTTCTCCTTGCAGTGCGCGGCGCAACGCCTTCAACGCACGATGGCTTGCGACTTTCAGGGCGCCGGCGGATTGCCCGCCGCTTGCTTCGGCTTCGCGCAGCGACAGTTCCTGCAGGTGCAGCAGGCGCACCGCGTCGCGCTGCCCGGGGCTGAGGCGTCCCACCGCAGCGCGCATCCGCGCATCCTGCTGCGCGCGTTCGAGCCGTTCGGCAGGCCCGGGCTCTGCGTCCATGTGGGCCTCCTCGTCCAGCGCTTCGCCCAACCGCAGGCCCTCGCGCTGGCGACGCCGCAACAGGTCGATGCAACGGCGGCTGGCGATGGTGGCCAGCCACGGCTTGAACGGGCGCCCCGGTTGGTAGGTGTGGCGGATGCCGTGGACCACCAGCAGGATCTCCTGCACCGCGTCCTCGACATCCTCGTGGCCGAGCAGGCGCCGCGCGATCGCGCGCAGGTACGGGCCGATCGCCTGCAGCAAGGCCTGGTAGGCCTGGCGGTCGCCGGCCTGCGCCAGCGCCATCCACGTCCCCCAGTCATCGGGCGATGGATCGGCTTGCGGGGCGGCGTCAGCGTCGGTCGGCACGGGACACGCCGGGTGGCGGAGGACGACGCCCATCATGCACCCTGCTGCCGGAGCCGCCCGGCCAGCAGGCGATCGAGGGCCACCCGGCCACCGCCGTGGGCGAGCAGGTAGAGCGCGGCGGCGGCCCACAGCGCGTGGGTCGGGAACGCCAGCGGATACACGAACACCTGGATCACCAGGGTCATGCCGAGGATGCCCAGTGCGGCCAGCCGCGTGCCCAGTCCCAGCAGCAACAGCAGCGGCAGCACATGCTCCGCGCCGGCGGCGAGCAACGCCGCCCACTCCGGCGGCAACAGCGGCAACGCGTATTCGCTGCGGAACAGTTCCAGCGCCGACGCGCTGACCTGCGGCCAGCCCCACTGCACCTGCAGCGCCAGCGGATCCAGCACCAGGCCCTCGATCTTGGTCTGCCCGGACAGCCAGAACGTGAACGCCAGGCCGATGCGCGCGAGCCAGCCGATGGCTTCCGCTACCCAGCTCGAAGCGACGGGCGCGGCATGCCGTGCAAATGTCGTACTCATGACACCTCCGCGAGGCCGTCTGGATCGGGTTGCACGGCAACCGCCAGGCCATCGCCGGCCAGGTGCGCCAGCAACGCGGCGCAAGCCTGCGGGGACAACGCCGCCACTGCCTGCAGCAGCGGTGCGCCGCGCTGCAGCGCATCCAGCGCCAGCGCGCAACCGCTCGGCAGCGCGTCGACCTGCACCCGCCCCGTCGGGTCGCGCCAGGCCAGCGCGTCCTGCGCAGCGTAGGCATCGACCTGGTCCAGTTCGGCCAGTTCCGGGTGCGCCGCGCGCATGTGCGCAAGCCACAGGTCGGCCGCCGCATGGGTGCAGGCCAGCCATGCGCAGGCCGGGTGCAGCAACACGCGCGCCTGTCCAAGCCGCTGCGGATCCGCCTGCAGCGCGTGCCAGGCTGCGGCCGGCAAGGCGTCGGCATCGGCGGCGTGGAACACGCGCAGGCAGGCCGCTTCCAGCCGGGCGACATCAACCAGGTACGGCAGTGTCGCCGGCAGCGGGGTGGTGGCGAGGAAGCCGGGCAAGACCTGCACGTATTCGGCCAGCACCGGCGTGCGCGGCGGGGTTGCGCGCGCGCATTCGCGCGCGAGGTGGGCGAAGCCGTCCACGCCCAGCAGCGCGCGCAGCACCGGATAGGCCGCGGCGAACGCGGCAATCAGGGCACTGGTCGTGTTGTTGCGATAGACCGCGTAGCGATGCTCGCGCGCCTGCGGATCCGCGGCATGCAGCGCCTGCGGGGCCGGCCGCTCGGGTCGTAGCAGGCCGGCGGCGAAATCGGCGTGTCCGTTCATGCCGCCACCGCCGTCGCTGCGTCGCGCAGGCAGGCATCGGCAAGCGCCGCCTGTGCGCGCAGCACCGGGTAATCGGGAACGTCGGTGTCCCATTCGACCAGGGTCGGCACCAGGCCGACCTGCGCCAGCACCTCGCGGTACAGGGACCACACCGCATCGGCAACCGGCGCACCGTGATCGTCCACCAGCAGGTGCCCGCCGTCGTGGTCCGCCACCGTTGCGTGCCCGGCCAGGTGGATCTCGCCCACCGCGTGCAGCGGCAATCCGGCGAGGTAGGTACGCACGTCGCGGCCATGGTTGCGGCAGCTGACATAGGCATTGTTGACGTCCAGCAGCAGGCCGCAGCCGCTGCGGCGCACGACCTCGGCCAGGAAGCCGGCCTCGGCGTGGTCGGCGGCTTCGAATTCGAGATAGGTGCTCGGGTTTTCCAGCAGCATCCGCCGGCCCAGCAGGTCCTGCACCTCGCCGACGTGGCTGCACACGCGGCGCAGGCCGGCGTCGTCGTAGCGAAGCGGCAACAGGTCCGGGTAGTGGACGCCGTCGTGGCTGGACCACGCCAGGTGCTCGGAGAACTGCGCGGCCGGATGCCGCTCGAGCAACCTGCGCAGGCGCTGCAGGTGGGTGCGATCCAGCGGGTCGTGGCCGCCGATCGACAGCCCCACGCCATGCACCGACAGCGCCGTGCGACCGCACAGCGCCGCCAGTTGGCGATGCGGCAGGCCGCCATCGCCGAAATAATTCTCCGCATGCACCTCGACGAAGGCCGGCGGTGCGGGATCGGCCATCAGCGCATCGAAATGCTCCGGCTTGAAACCGATCCCGGCCTGCATGGGCAGGCCGGGGCCGGGCGCGCCGGCGCGGGGGAGGGTGGCACTGGCGCGCATCAGCGGGCTCACATCGCCTTGGCGGGCATCGTGGCTTCGAACGCCGCCAGCTGGCCCTTGCCGGTCGGCGAGGTCTTGGAGGCGGTCTTGGTGCAGGTGCCGGCGGCAACGTACTTCCAGGCATTCGCCTGGTGGTCGCTCTTCGAGGTGCCGGCGCAACTGGTGCCGGGGCCGGCGGCGCAGTCGTTCTTGCCAGCCATCGCCACGCCGTAGCACTTCTCCTTGGCCATCGCCTTGTCGCCGGCCTGGGCCGGGGTGACGGCGCCCAGCAAGGCAGAACCCAGGACCGCGGCAAGCGCGGCGGCGGTCAGGGCGGGGGTACGCAGATCGGACATCGGGATTCTCCTGTGGGCGCAACCCGCCACTCGGGTTGCACAGGAGGATTCGTCGGTGGGGCGCGTTTGGTTACACCCGCGTGCGACCGCGTGCGCGCTGCCGGCCTACGCGGGGGTCAGGTTGGCGTAGGCCAACACCAGCCACTTGCTGCCGGCGTCCTCGAAGTTCACCTGCACCCGCGCGTGCGCGCCGCTGCCCTCGACATCGGTGACGAAACCGGTGCCGAAGGTGGGATGGCGCACGTTCGCGCCCAGCCGCACTGGCGATGCCTCGAGCGCTGCATGCCCGCGATCGCGCGGGGTGAAGCGATTCGCCTGCATTGCGTAACCCCCGCGCGCGACCTGCGGCTTCGGGCGGATCTCGCGCAGCAGGGCCTTCGGGATCTCGCGCAGGAACCGCGACGGCAGGCCGTACATGTCGCTGCCGTGGATGCGCCGGGTCTCGGCGTGGCTGAGCACCAGCTGCTGCCGCGCGCGGGTGATGCCGACGTAGGCCAGCCGGCGTTCCTCGGCCATCCGGCCGGGCTCTTCGGCGGAGCGCATGTTCGGGAACAGGCCTTCCTCCAGGCCGGCCAGGAACACCAGCGGGAATTCCAGGCCCTTGGCGCTGTGCAGGGTCATCAGCTGCACGCCATCCGCGCCTGCCTGCGCCTGCCCTTCGCCGGCTTCCAGCGAGGCATAGCTGAGGAACGCCACCAGCTCGCTCATCTGCGCGGCGTCTTCGTCGTCGCCGCGGCGGAAGCGCGAGGCGACCGAGACCAGTTCGTCCAGGTTGTCGGTGCGCGAATCCAGCTGCCCGCGCGACTCGTTCTCGTAATGCAGGCGCAGGCCGCTGCGCGCGAGCACGTGGTCGATCTTTTCCTGCAGCGGCATCGAAGCGGTTTCCACCGCCAGCGCATCGATCAGGCGCTCGAACGCCGCCAGCGCATTGCGCGCGCGCGCGGCGAGCACGCTTTGCGTGCACAGCTTCTGCACCGCGCCCCACAGCGAGACGCCGTGTTCGCGCGCGCACAGGCGCACCTCGTCGAGGGTGCGTCCGCCGATGCCGCGGGTCGGCGTGTTGACCGCGCGCTCGAACGCCGCGTCGTCGTCGCGGTTGGCGACCAGCCGCAGGTAGGCCAGGGTGTCCTTGATCTCGGCGCGCTCGAAGAAGCGCATGCCGCCATACACGCGATACGGGACCTGCGCCGCCAGCAACGCCTCTTCGAACGCACGCGACTGCGCGTTGCTGCGGTACAGGATCGCGGCCTCGCCGTGGCTGCCGCCGTCGCGCACCCACTGGGCGATGCGCTCGATCGCGTAACGCGCTTCGTCGACCTCGTTGTAGGCGGCGTACACGTCGATCGGCTCGCCTTCGCCGGCATCGGTCCACAGCTGCTTGCCGAGGCGATCGTCGTTGTGCGCGATCACCGCGTTGGCGGCGTTGAGGATGTTCGCGCTGGAGCGGTAGTTCTGCTCGAGCTTCAGGGTGACCGCACCCGGGTAGTCGCGCAGGAAGCGCTGCACGTTCTCCACCTTCGCCCCGCGCCAGCCGTAGATGGCCTGGTCGTCGTCGCCGACCACGAAGACGTGCCCAGAAGCCGCCTGCCCGGTCTCGCCGGCAAGCAGGCGCACGAAGCCGTACTGGATCGCGTTGGTGTCCTGGAATTCGTCGACCAGCAACTGGCCGAAGCGGTGCCGGTAATGCGCCAGCAACGCCGGCGTGTCGCGCAGCACTTCATGCGCGCGCAGCAGCAGTTCGGCGAAATCGACCAGCCCGGCGCGTTCGCAGCGCAGCTGGTATTCGGTGTAGGCGCGCAGCATCACGCTGCCCCACTCGTCCGCTTCCGGCTGGATATGCTGCGGCCTGCGCCCTTCGTCCTTCTGCGCGTTGATCCACCACGCGATCTGCCGCGGCGGGAAGCGCGCCTCGTCGATCTCCAGCGCCTGCGCCACGCGCTTGACCAGCCGCTGCTGGTCGTCGGAATCCAGCACCTGGAAGCTTTCCGGCAACTTCGCGTCCTGCCAGTGCAGGCGCAGCAGCCGATGGGCGATGCCGTGGAAGGTGCCCACCCACATCCCGCGCGGTTCGCCACCCAGCTGCTGGGCGATGCGCGCGCGCATCTCGCCGGCCGCCTTGTTGGTGAAGGTGACCGCGAGGATGCCGTGCATCGGCACGCCGTAGACCTCGTGCAGCCAGGCGATGCGGTGGGTGAGCACGCGGGTCTTGCCGGAACCGGCGCCGGCGAGGACGAGATAGTGGCCCGGCGCGGCGGACACGGCCTCGCGCTGGGCCGGGTTCAGCCCGTCGAGGAGGTGGGAGACATCCATGCCGCCATTCTAACGGCGCGCACCACCCATGACCTCGACAAGCGAGGGCGGCGATGGCCGGGCGTTCGCGCAGCGGCATTTCGAGCCGCTTGGCGAATGCCCGGCGATCGTCGCCCGTCCGGGCATCAGTGCGCGGCGCGCTTGCCCGGCGTGGCCGACATCACCTTGTCGGTCCAGGCGATGCCCAGCGCGGACAGGATGAAGATGGTGTGGATGATGGTCTGCCACATCACGCCGGTGGCGGTGACCTTGTTGCAGCTGACCCCGGCGTAGCCGGCGGCGAGCGCGTCCCTGGCGGAGACGAACGCAGCCGGCGTGCCGCACAGCGGCATGCCGTCCAGGGAGCCGGCCTCGATGAAGGTCTTCAGCAGGTGGATCGAGGAGATGCCGATGATCGCCATCGCCAGCTTGACCTTGAGCACGCTGGCGTTGACGTGGCTCAGCCATTCCGGCTGGTCGGGGTGGCGCTCCAGGCGCATGCGCGAGACGAAGGTCTCGTAGCCGCCGACGATCACCATCATCAGCAGGTTGCTGATCATCACCACGTCGATCAGGCCCAGCACCAGCAGCATGATCTGCTGCTCGCTCAGCGTGGTGGCGTCCATCACCAGGTGCGAAAGTTCCTTCAGGAACAGGAACACGTACACGCCCTGCGCCACGATCAGGCCGAGGTACAGCGGCAGCTGCAGCCAGCGCGAGGAGAAGATCAGCGCGGGCAACGGGTTCAGGCGGTGGGCATCGTCGGACATGGGTGGCCTTGGGCGGAAAGCCCGCGCAGGGTAGCGGGCGAACTTGACCCTGCCAAGCGCGCGGTCGTTAAGACGGATGCGGCGAGGCCGCCCGGAATTCGCTACGCGGCTCCAAATGCCGCTGCGCGAACTCCGGGCGGCCCCGCCGCTGCGCAATGCACTACATCGCCGGCTTCAGCTCGAACTGCGGTGGCGGCTCGACGCCCAGCAGGTGCCTGACGAAGTAGTCCCAGCGCCGGCGCATGACGTAGTAGCTGTCCGCGCCGAAGCCGTGGCGCGCATGCGGCAGCAGCAGCAGGTCGAAGTCCTTGTTGGCCTTGACCAGCGCATCCACCACCAGCAGGGTCATCTGCGGCGGCACGTTGTCGTCCATCATGCCGTGCAGCAGGAACAGCTTGCCCTTGAGGTTCTTCGCGTACGCGGCATTGTCCTGGCCGGTGTAGTTGCTGGTGCCGTCGGCCTTCTTCTCCAGCAGGCCGTGGTAGCGCTCCGCCCAGTCGTCCTCGTACAGCAGGTTGTCATGGTTGCCGGATTCGGCGATGCCGACCTTGTACACGTCCGGGTAGCGGAACAGCGCGGTCGCGGTGGCGTTGCCGCCACCGGAATGGCCCCAGATGCCGGTGCGGGCGGCATCGATCCACGGATGCCTGGCCGCCAGTTGCTTCAGCGCCGCCACCTGGTCCGGCAGGGTGTTGTCGATCATGTCGCCGTACCACGCGTCCTGGAAGGACTTGCTGCGCATCGGCGTGCCCATGCCGTCCACCGCGATGACGATGAAGCCCAGCTCGGCCAGCGCCTGGTGGTCGCCATGCGCGGGCTGGAAGCTGCGGCTGCGCACCGAACCCACCTGCGGGCCCGGATAGATGTAGGTGATGATCGGGTACTTCCTCGAGGCATCGAACGCGGACGGCTTGAACATCTGGCCGTACAGGTCGGTCTTGCCGTCGCGCGCCTTCACCGTGAACGACTCGGGCGCCACCCAGCCCGCGGCCTGCAGCCGGGCCAGGTCGGCGCGCGCCAGTTCCGCCACCTGCCTGCCGTCGGCATCGCGCAGCAGTGCCACCGGCGCGGTGCCGATGGTCGAATGGATGTCGACGAAGCGCTTGCCGTCCTTCGACGGGGTGATCGCGTGGTTGGCGTCCTCGGGCGTCAGCAGCTGCACGTCGCCGCCGTCCAGGCCGACCTTGTAGAAGTGCACGAAGTACGGGTCGCGGCCGGCTTCGCGGCCGACGCCCTCGAACCACAGCATGCGCGAGGCGGCATCGATGTGCGCGACCTTGGCAACGTTCCAGGTGCCGCGAGTGAGCGGGCGCTTCTGCTTGCCGGTGGCGAGGTCATGCAGGTAGAGATGACCCCAGTCGGATTTCTGGCTGAACCAGAGGAATTCGTTGCTTTCCGGCAGGTAGCGCCAGTTCACCGAGTCCAGCGCCGGCGCGCTCTGGTACTGGGTGGCCACGGTCTCCTCGAACACGTCGCGGACCGCGCCGGTGGCGGCGTCGGCGACGCGCAGCTTCGCCGACTTGTGGCCGCGGTCGGTGCTGACGAAGGCCAGGGTCTTGCCGTCCTTCGCCCACTGCACGTCTTCCCAGCCCTCGCTGCAGACCACGTCATCGCTGCAGGTGGAACGGTGCTGGTCCGGCGGCATCTGCAGGCGCACGGTTTTCGGGGTGTCGGCGGACAGGTCGATGACCACCCGCTCGATCATGGTGATGTGTTCGTCGCCGACGAACGGGTATTTCCACTGCTCGACCTTCGGCGCACCCGCATTGGTCGCGACCAGGGTCATGGTGCTGGTCTTGCGCTGGTCCTGCTGGAAGGTGGCGATCCTGTTGCCATCCGGCGACCACACCAGGATCGCGTTGTCGGTGTGCTTCCAGCCGGCGTTGTCGGTGGCGTAGCCGTAGTCGGGCTTGCCGTCGAAGGTGAGCTGGGTCTCCTTGCCGCTGGCGAGGTCGCGCAGCCACAGGTTCCAGTCGCGGACGAAGGCCGCGCGGCTGCCATCTGGCGATGCGGCGCCCGGCTCGGTGCCGGACGCGGGCTTCGCCAACGCGGCGCAGCCGGCCGCGTCGCAGCGGTAGGCGCTGCCGCGCAGGTCGATGCGCAGGGCATCGCCATCACGCTTGAACCCGCCCGCCATCAGCTTGTCGGGATCGGCCGGCTTGCCCTTCGGGTTGGCCTTGTCGATCGCCGCGGCCAGCGCCTTGTGGTCGAAGGCCGGCGCGGACGTGCCGCTGGCCGGGTCGAAGCGCAGCCATGCAGTCTTGCCGCCGGCCGACGCGCCGTAGACCACGCTGCCGTCGTCCAGCCACGCCACCCCGCGCACGCCGCCATCCACCAGCGGCGCGGTGCGGTCGCCCAGCATCTTCGCGGCCCGCTCGTAATCGGCCGCGGTGACCTGCGCCGCTGCGTCGCCCATGCCCATGCCGCTCACCGCCAGCGCACCCAACAGCCAGTATTTCGCATCCATCCCGATCCTCGTCGCCCGTCCGCCGCGCGGCAGTCGGCCGATGCTAGCGCGCGCGGCGCGGCGGCGGCGCGTGACGAACGGCATGGCTGGCATACTGGTACGGATGGAGAACGTCGTCACCGCCCCCGCCTTGACGCCCGAGCGCATCGCCGTGGTCATCCCCGCCCTCAACGAGGCCCTGCGCATCCGCGACGTGGTGGAAGGCGCGCTGCGCCACTGTCCGAATGTCATCGTCATCGACGACGGATCCGACGACGGCACCGCCACCGCGCTGGCCGGCCTGCCGGTCACGGTGCTCCGCCACGCCCGCCGCATGGGCAAGGGCGCGGGCCTGCGCGACGGCTTCGCCGAAGCCCTGCGGCGCGGCTTCGACGCGGTGATCGCGATGGACGGCGACGGCCAGCACAGCGGCGACGACATCCCGCGCCTGCTGGCCACCGGCAACCGCTTCCGCGGCTGGATCGTGATCGGCGCGCGCCTGCGCAAGCGCGCCAACCAGCCGCGCCACCGCCGCCTGGCCAACCGGTTCGGCGACTGGGGCATCGCCTGGGGCACCGGCTACCAGGTCGCCGACAGCCAGAGCGGGCAGCGCCTGTATCCGGCGGACGTTTGCCGGCTTGGCTGCAGCGGCATGCCCGGCGAGGACTTCGTGTTCGAGGCGCAGATCCTGATGTCCGCCGCACAGCAACTGGGCACGCGCTGCGTGTCGGTGCCGATCGAGGCGCGCTACAACCAGATCCACGGGGCGCCGGACTTCCGCCCCAGCCACTTTCGCCCATTGCGCGACCTGTGGCGGATCACCAGCCATATCGTGCTCCAGTGCGTGCGCCGCGGCGGCCTGTGGGAGGTGCACAAGCGGGTGCGGCAACACCCGCCGGTGATCGACGATCCATCCGGCGAATTCGCCGGCGTGCAGGCACGGCCGCAGGCCCGGTGACGCGGCCGCCGGCGACCCGCGCGCTATCATCCGCGCCCCGATGCACGCCCTGAACGACAGCCTCCCGCACCCCGCCGCGGCCAGCGTGCGCGTCGCCTACCGGCACGCGCCACTGGACATGCTGCTGGCCGATCCCTGCCTGCTGGCGGTGTTCGGCTTCGGCGACGCGGCGCCCGCGCAGCACGACGACCCGCGCTACCTGCACGTCGCCCTGCAGGCGCTGGGCACGGCGCCGTTCGAATGCTGGTCGGTCGCAGGCAACGTGCGCCACGGGCGCGACGACGGCATTGCCTGGAGCGCGGATGCCACCCTGCAGTTCGGTGCGCTGGAGGTGGCGGACGACGGCGATGTCGAAGCCGCCAGCGCGCAGGCCTACCAGCGCCTGCAGGCGTGGCTGGCAGCCAGTGGCTACCCGCATCCGCTGCGCCTGTGGAACTACATGGATGCGATCACCGAGGGCGAGGGCGACGGCGAGCGCTACCGCCGTTTCTGCGTGGGCCGGGCACGCGGGATCGGCCGCGAACTGGCGCCGGCCGAACTGCCCGCCGCCACCGCGATCGGCGATCCCCGCCGCAGCGGCCGCTTCCAGTTGTACTGGCTGGCCGCGCGCGCGGCTGGCACCGCGCTGGAGAACCCGCGCCAGACCCAGGCCTGGCGCTACCCGCGCCAGTACGGGCCGCAGGCGCCCGGGTTCGCCCGCGCCATGCTGCCGGCGAACGAATCGATGCCGCTGCTGCTGTCCGGCACCGCCGCGGTGGTCGGGCATGCCTCGCAGCACGGCGATTCGCTGGCCGCGCAACTGGACGAAACCCTGGCCAACCTCGACAGCCTGGTCGCCACCGCGCGCGCGCTGCGGCCCGGCCTGGCGGCGCGGCTCGGGGCGGGTTCGCCACTCAAGGTGTACGTCCGCGATGCGGATGCGCTGGCGCAGGTCGCGGCGCTGCTCGACCAGCGGCTGCCTTCCATGGTCCCGCGCCTCGTCCTGCACGGGCATGTGTGCCGGCGCGAACTGGCGGTCGAGATCGACGGCGTGCACGCCTGAGCATTGCATCGCCGCGATCCGGCGGCATAGTGGCGGCAACGACAACCGGGGAACCGACAATGGGACTGATCAGCGTGCTGTGGGGAATCGTCGCCATGCTGTGGATGGTGCTGGCCTTCATCCCGCTGCTGGGCTGGGGCAACTGGTTCATGATCCCGTTCGCCGTGGTCGGCGCGATCATCGCCGCGATCGGCATCGCCATCACCCCGCGCGAGGGTCGCGGCCGCGCCAAGGCCGGCCTGGTCCTCAACGTGGTCGCGATCGTGGTCGGCGCGATCCGGTTGAGCATGGGCGGCGGCGTGCTCTGACCGAAGCCCGGTGGCCCCGGGTGCCGAACGGCAGTTGCCGCAAAACGGGGTTTTGGCTATACAGCGGTCACCGGTGGCGGCGACAGCACACCGGGGATGCCGCGGCCGTTCCGGTCCGCCGGGCGCAACCGTTGTCGCATCAAGGGGATCCAATCGATGTCAGCAAACACCAGGAACCGGTGCCTGGCCGCCAGCCTTGCCATCGCCGCGCTTGCGGCCGGCAGCGCACAGGCCGCCAAGCCCATGAACGTACTTGAGAAGAAGGCCGCCGCCGAGGCGATGGCCCTCGCCTACCAGCAGCGGGCCGCAACCAAGCAGGTCGCCCGCAAGACTGCTCCGACCACCCTGGCCGCCCCGGGCGGCGGCACCGGCACCGAGGTTCCTGACGACCTCCACAACTACCTGCATGCGCAGGTGGATGCCCAGGGCAGCGTGCGCATCGTCGAGACCGATGGCCCGACCGCGCCGGCGAAGCAGGAGGCGAACCATGAGTAAGTCGCCCCGCCTCGCCCTCGCCACCGCCGTGCTGGTCGCGCTGGCCGGCCTGTCACAGGCCAACGCCGCCGATATCGTTCCGGTCATCTTCGATGCCGCGGGAACTGGCTACAACGACACCACCCCGGTCGCCCCGGTGGGCGGCAACCCCGGCACCACCCTCGGTGAACAGCGCCGCATCGTGGCCAACTATGCCGCCTCCCTGTGGGGCAGCGTGCTGCAGAGCAACGTGCCTGTCTACGTTGGCGCGCGCTTCACCGCGCTGGCACCAGGCGTACTGGGTTCTGCCGGCGCGACCGCAGTGCACGCAAACTTCGCCAATGCCCCGGTTGCCAGCACCTGGTACCACACGGCACTGGCAGACTCCATCGCAGGCATCGACCTGCGTCCTGGCTTCACCGACATCAGTTCCAACTTCAGCACCGCGTACCCCTTTTACTATGGCCTCGACGGCAAGACCCCGACCGGGCAGGTGAATTTCCTGGACGTGGTGATGCACGAGTACGCGCATGGCCTGGGCTTCTCCAACTTCGAGACCGAGGCCACCGGTGCATTCCTGAGTGGAGTCCCCGACATCTATTCGGCATTCACCTACGACAACACCGCCGGCAAGTACTGGACGGCGATGACCGTAGCCGAACGCGCCACGTCCGGCATCAACACCGGCAACGTGGTGTTCACCGGCCCGCGCGCGACGGCAGGTGCCCAGTTGCTGCTGGACAAGCGGCTTTACTTCCGTGCGTCCGCGCCGGCCGCGGTTGCAGGCGACTACCAATACGGTACCGCCACGTTCGGCCCTGCCGCATCGCCGGCGAACTTCAACGGCTCGCTGGCGCTGGCCACCGACGGTGTGGGGACCACCGGTGACGGCTGCGAGCCGATCACCAGCAACGTCGTTGGCAAGGTCGCGCTGATGGATCGCGGCAACTGTGGCTTCGCAATCAAGGCCAAGAACGCGCAGAACGCAGGTGCAAGCGCCGTGGTCATCGCCGACAACGTGGCGGGCGCCGTCGCCGGCATGAGTGGCGCGGATCCGACGATCACCATTCCCTCGGTGCGCATCACCCTGGCCGACGGCAACCTGTTCAAGGCCAACCTGCCGGTCAGCCTGGGCTTCGTCGCCGATCCGGTGCTGCTGCAGGGCGCCGACAGCCTTGGGCGGCCGCGCCTGTTCATGCCGAACCCGGTGCAGGCCGGCTCGTCGGGCTCGCATTACGATTCGGTTGCCATGCCCAACCTGCTGATGGAACCGGCGATCAACGACAGCCTGCGCAGCTACTACAACCTCGACATCACCCCGGCGCTGATGGCCGATATCGGCTGGAAGCTGAACACCGGCAACGCCAAGATCGGCAGCCCGCGGGTCGCGGATTGCGACACCGGGATCAAGGCAGTCAGCGAAGGCGGCCTGATCGTCGGCGGTACCGTGCAGGCCAACAATGACATGTGCCTGCTGTCGGCGCAGACCCGCTGGGGCTACTACAGCTGCATGCAGGCCAGCCGCGACCGGATGCTGGCGGCCAGCCTGATCACCACCACCCAGGCCAGCAAGATGATGACCTGCGCGCGGCGCGTCGCCGACAACACGGCCTTCCCGCTCTAATCCAGGGAAATCTTGGAGCACCACCCGACCGGCGCCGCAAGGCGCCGGTTTTTTTGCGCCGGCGTAAACTGCGCGCATGACCTACCCCTACTCCCGCCCGCGGCGGATGCGCCGCGACGAATTCTCGCGCCGGCTGATGCGCGAGACCGTGCTGACCGCGAACGACCTGATCTACCCGGTGTTCGTGCATGAGCTGGCCGGCCGCGAGGCGATCGCCTCGATGCCCGGCATCGAGCGCCTGTCGATCGACGAATTGCTGCGCGTGGCCGAACAGGCCAGCGAGCTGAAGGTGCCGGCGCTGGCGCTGTTCCCGGTCACCGCGCCGGAGGCGAAGTCGCTGGATGCGGTGGCCGCATGGGACGACGCGGGCCTGTGCCAGCGCGCGGTGCGTGCGCTCAAGCAGCGCTTCCCCGAACTCGGCGTCATCACCGACGTGGCGCTGGATCCGTACACCAGCCACGGCCAGGACGGGCTGGTCGACGACAGCGGCTACGTCATGAACGACGAAACCGTGGAAGCGCTGGTCAGGCAGGCGCTGTCGCATGCGCGCGCCGGCGCGGACGTGGTCGCGCCCAGCGACATGATGGACGGCCGCATCGGCGCCATCCGCGGCGAGCTGGAAGCAGAAGGCTTCGTCCACACCCGCATCCTGGCCTACAGCGCCAAGTACGCCTCCGCGTTCTACGGCCCGTTCCGCGACGCGGTGGGTTCGGCCGGCGCACTCGGCAAGGGCAACAAGTACACCTACCAGATGGACCCGGCCAATTCGGACGAGGCGCTGCGCGAAATCGCGCTGGACCTCGACGAGGGCGCCGACATGATCATGGTCAAGCCGGGCATGCCGTACCTCGACATCGTGCGCCGGGCCAAGGACGAGTTCGGCGCGCCGACCTTCGTCTACCAGGTCAGCGGCGAGTACGCGATGCTCAAGGCCGCCGCGCACAACGGCTGGCTGGACGAACGCGCCTGCGCGCTGGAAGCGCTGGCCAGCATCAAGCGCGCCGGCGCAGATGGCGTGCTGACCTATTTCGCGCTGGACGCCGCGCGCTGGCTGCGCGAGGCACGCTGAGACCGAACCACCAACGGGAGATCGCGATGCGCAAGCACCACGCCGTGTTCGGAACGCCGATTTCGCACTCGCTGTCGCCGCGCATCCACGCCGCGTTCGCGCGCCAGTGCGGGATCGAACTCGACTACCTCGCGATCGAAGCCGATGCCGGCGACTTCCGCGCGAAACTCGATGACTTCGCCGCCCACGGTGGCACCGGCGCGAACGTCACCCTGCCGCTGAAGGAGGCCGCGTTCGCGCTGTGCAGCGAGGCCAGCGAACGCGCACGCCGTGCCGGCGCCGTGAATACCCTGGTCCGCGCCGGCGACGGCTGGCACGGCGACAACACCGACGGTGCCGGCCTGGTGCGCGACCTCACCGGCCGCCACATGCTCGACCTGCGCGCGCGGCGCACCCTGCTGCTGGGTGCCGGCGGCGCGGCGCGCGGCATCGCACCGGCATTGCTGGAAGCCGGCATCGGCGAGCTGACCATCGTCAACCGCACCCCCGAGCGCGCCGACGCGCTGGCGGATGCGCTTGGCGAACCCGGCCGGGTGCACCCGCGCTACCTCGGCGACCTTGCCGCACTTGGCGAATTCGACCTGATCGTCAACGCCACCTCGGCCGCGCGTGGCGGCCAGCTGCCAGCGCTGCCACGGTCGCTGGTCGGGCGCCGCTGCGCCGCCGTCGACCTCAGCTACGGCGAGGCCGCGATCCCGTTCCTGGCCTGGGCACGCGCGAACGGCTGCCACGATGCTGTCGATGGCTTGGGCATGCTGGTCGAACAGGCGGCGGAGAGCTTCGCGCTGTGGCTTGGCACGCGCCCGGAAACCGATGGCGTGTACGCCGAGCTCAGCGGACGCGCAGCGGCGCTGGTGACCGCGGACTGAGTGCAGCATCGAGCGATGGTGGCTGGCGTGCGGGGCCGCCGAGTGGGTTCGAGCGGGCCATGGATGGCCCGCGGCCGTGAGCTCAGTCCTGGACGACTGGAGCGAGCGGCGAATCCACTCGGCGGCCCCGCACGCCAGCCAACGCTTAGCCCAGGTATTCGTCCTTCAACCGCACGTAGTGCCCGGCGCTGTAATACAGCGCCTCGATCTCGGCCTCGCTGAGCAGCCGCGCCTTCTTCGCCGGGTTGCCCAGCCACAGCTCGCCTTCGCCCACCACCTTGCCCGGCGCCACCAGCGCGCCGGCGCCGATGAAGGCGTGCTTCTTCACCACCGCGCCGTCCAGCACGATCGCGCCCATCCCGATCAGCACCGCGTCCTCGATGGTGCAGGCGTGGATGATCGCCTTGTGGCCGATGGTGACGTCGCTGCCGATGCGGGTGGCGAAGCCGCCCAGCTTGGCGTGCGGGCCGTCGTGGCTGACGTGGATGACGGTGCCGTCCTGGATATTGGTGCGATCGCCGATGCGGACGAAATTCACGTCGCCGCGGATCACCGTGAACGGCCACACCGAGACGTCGTCGCCCAGCACCACGTCGCCGATCACGCAGGCGGCGGGATCAACGTAGGCGCGCGCGCCGAGGGTCGGGGAAATGTCGCGATAAGGGCGGATGTGCATGGCTGGATTCTAGCCCGCAGCCGACTACACTGACCCGTATGGACAACCCCGCCGATTCCGCCACCAGCGACCTTGCGCCCACCCTGGCCCGCCTGCGCGCGGCCTGGCAGCAGCGCAAGCCGGATCATGCCCAGCGCCGCGGCGACCTGCAGCGCCTGCGCGATGCGCTGAAGGGCCGGCTCGACGAAATGGCCGACGCCATCGCCGCGGATTTCGGGCACCGCTCGAAGGACGAGAGCCGGATCGCCGACGGCATGACCGTGCTCAACGACATCGACCACCTGCTCAAGCACCTGCGCGGCTGGATGAAGCCGCGCCGGGTGGGCGTGGGCTGGCGCTTCCTGCCGGCGCGCGCGCAGCTGCGGCCGGTGCCGCTGGGCGTGGTCGGGGTGATCGCGCCGTGGAACTATCCGGTCAACCTGGCGCTGATTCCGCTGGCCACCGCGATCGCCGCCGGCAACCACGTCTACCTCAAGCCTTCCGAACACACCCCGCGCACCAGCGAATTCCTGCGCCGGCTGCTGGCCGAGGTGTTCCCGGCCGACCGGGTCGCGGTCGCGCTCGGCGGGGCGGAGGTTGGCGCGGCGTTCGCGGCACTGCCGTTCGACCACCTGTTGTTCACCGGTTCCACCGCGGTCGGCCGCAAGGTGATGGCCGCGGCCGCGCCCAACCTGACCCCGCTGACCCTGGAGCTGGGCGGCAAGTCGCCGGCGATCATCGCCGACGACTACCCGGTCGAACTGGCCGCCGCGCGCATCGCCACCGGCAAGTGGTTCAACTGCGGGCAGACCTGCATCGCGCCCGACTACGTGCTGGTACCGGCGGCCAGGCGCGATGCGCTGGTCGCGGCGCTGCGCGCGCAGGTGCACGCGCGCTACGGCGCCGCCCTGTCCAACCTCGGCGACTACACCCGGATCGTCAACGACGGCCAGTACGCGCGGCTGCAGGGGTACCTCGACGACGCCCGCGCGCGCGGCGTCGAGGTGGTGACCCTGGCCGGTGCCGCGGATGCGGCGCAACGCGTGCTGCCGCCCACCCTGCTGCTGGATCCGGGCGACGACGCCCGGGTGATGCAGGACGAGATCTTCGGCCCGCTGCTGCCACTGAAGTCCTACCGCACGCTGGACGAGGCGATCGCCTACGTCAATGCGCACGACCGTCCGCTCGCGCTGTATCCCTTCAGCAACCACCGCCAGACGGTGGAGAAGATCCTGCATGCCACCCTGTCCGGCGGGGTCTCGGTCAACGACACCCTGTTCCACTTCGCGATCGGCGGCCTGCCGTTCGGCGGGGTCGGCCCCAGCGGCATGGGCGCCTACCACGCGCGCGCCGGCTTCGACGCCATGAGCAAGCAACTGCCGGTGCTGTGGCAGGCGCGCTGGACCGGCGGCGACCTGCTCAAGCCACCGTATTCGAAGGCGAAGTGGCTGCTCGACCTGATCGTGCGTTGACGCGGGCCGCCAGCGCCACCACATCGAATAGGATGCGGCGATGAAGATCGCCAGCTGGAACGTCAATTCGCTCAACGTGCGCCTGCCGCACCTGCAACGCTGGCTGGACGAGGCGAAGCCGGATGTGGTCGCGCTGCAGGAAACCAAGCAGGAAGACCACAAGTTCCCCGAGGACGCGTTGCTGGAACTCGGTTACCGCAGCGTCTTCAGCGGGCAGAAGACCTATAACGGCGTGGCCATCATCAGCCGGTTGCCGTTCACCGGCGAATGCGTGAACGCGATCCCGGGCTTCGACGACCCGCAGAAGCGCGTGCTGGCGGCGACCGTTGGCGACGCACGAATCGTCGACCTGTACGTGGTGAATGGCGAAGCGGTCGGCAGCGGGAAATTCGACTACAAGCTGCGCTGGCTGGCCGCGGTGCGCGAGTGGCTGCGCGCGGAAATCGCCGCCCATCCGAACCTGGTGGTGCTCGGCGACTTCAACATCGCGCCCGACGACCGCGACGTGTTCGATCCCAGGCGCTGGCGCGAGAAGGTCCTGTGCTCCAGCCCGGAGCGCGAGGCCTATCGCGCCCTGCTCGAGCTCGGCCTGCACGACAGCTTCCGCCTGTTCAACGACGAGGCCGGGCACCACAGCTGGTGGGACTACCGGCTGTCGGGCTTCGAGCGCGGTTGGGGCCTGCGCATCGACCTGGTGCTGGTCAGCGAGTCGCTGAAGGCGCGTTGCGTCGCGGCCGGCATCGACCGCGAGCCGCGCAGCTGGGAGCGGCCGAGCGACCACACCCCGGTCTGGGTGGAGATCGGCCCCTGATTGCGCACCGGTCGCACGCCCGCCACCACGACCTTCGACCATGCTGATGGACGGGACGCGGGATTTTTCCATCGATGCGATGCAGTGCCGATGGCAGCACCTGCCGGGCACCGCGCGTGCACGGGACATCGCCATCCACTGGCTGCGCGTCGTCGCCGGGGATGCGGCGGCCGACAGCCTGCACCGGGATGCGCGCAACCGGCCGCGGCTCCTGCACGGCGACACTAGCTGGTCGCACAGCCACGCGCGCCTGCTGGTTGCCTACACGCCGCGCGGACGCGTCGGCGTTGACATCGAATCGCGCGTGCGCGGCACCGACCCGCTGCGGATCGCGCGGCGCTACTTCGCGCCGGAGGAAACCGCGGCGCTCGCCGCGCTCGACGAGGCCCTGCGGCACGACGCGTTCCTGCGCCTGTGGTGCGCCAAGGAAGCGGTGCTGAAGGCGCATGGCGGCGGCATCGCGTTCGGCCTGCACAAGGCGGTGTTCGATGTTGGCGGCGAGGGCCTGCGCATGCTCCGCTGCGATCCGGCGCTGGGCCAGGTCGGGGATTGGTCGCTGCACATGCTCGAGCCGGAAGCGGGGTTCGTCGCCGTCCTTGCATCCACCGATTGACCCCCTCGCGGCGGCGGGGTGGCCCGGCATTCGCCACGCGCCTCGAAATGGCGCTGCGCGAATACCGGGCCACCCCGCCGCGTGCGGCTTCTACAATGCGCGCATGGATGACACCCTCCGCCCCGAACTGGAAGCCGGCCTGCGCCAGCTCGGGCTCGACACCGCCCTCGCGGGACCGCTGCTGGCCTACCTCGCCCTGCTCGCGCGCTGGAACCAGACCTACAACCTGACCGCGATCCGCGACACCCGCGAGATGCTGGCCAAGCACCTGCTGGACTCGCTGGCGATGCACGCGCACCTCGATGGGATCGGCACCCTGGCCGACCTCGGTACCGGGCCCGGCCTGCCCGGGATCCCGCTGGCCATCGCACGGCCGGCGATGCAGGTCACCCTGGTCGAGAGCAACGGCAAGAAGGCGCGCTTCCTGCGCGAGGCGGTGCGCCAGCTCAAGCTGGGCAACGTGGCGGTGGCCGAATCGCGGATCGAAGCGTTCGACCCGCCGCAGCGGTTCGACGCGATCACCGCGCGCGCGCTGGCCACCCTGCCGCTGATCCTGCAGCTCGGCGGCCACCTGCTGCAGCCCGCCGGGCGGCTGCTGGCGATGAAGGGGGTGCTGCCCACAGACGAAATCGCGGCGCTGCCGGCCGGCTGGGGGCTACGGGCGGTGCATCCGCTGCAGGTCCCCGGGCTGGACGCCGAACGCCACCTGGTGGAAATCGTCAGGACGCCGGGCTGAGGCATAATCGATGGCCCCGTGCCGGTTGCAGGCACGTCCCCCGCGCCCGGACTCCCGAAGGAAGACACACGCCGCATGGCCCGCATCATCGCCATCGCCAACCAGAAAGGCGGGGTCGGCAAGACCACGACCGCGGTCAACCTGGCTGCCGCGCTCGCCCGCGCGCCCAAGCGCACCCTGCTGGTCGACCTTGATCCGCAAGGCAACGCGACCATGGGCAGCGGCGTCGAGAAGCGCGAGCTGGAAGCCTCGATCACCAACGTGATGCTCGGCGAGGTGCAGGCGCGCGACGCCATCGTCCGTTGCGAGGACGGCTACGACCTGCTGCCCGGCAACATCGACCTGACCGCCGCCGAGATCCAGCTGATGGACATGGCCGGCCGCGAGCAGAAGCTCAAGCAGGCGCTG
>Ga0209477_1000622_pt1 | contig 22061 bp, 18 predicted proteins | sample KloWWTupernatant_FD_187180 | JGI IMG/M metagenome (GOLD analysis project Ga0209477, IMG submission 187180) | Active sludge microbial communities from Klosterneuburg, Austria, studying microevolution and ecology of nitrifiers - Klosterneuburg... | ecosystem: Engineered > WWTP > Aerobic digester >... | reverse complement strand
TCCCTGAGCCTGTCGAAGGGTCCCCGAGGCTTCGTCAGGCTCAGCCACCGTGCTGTCACGTGCGGCCATCATCTTGATGAACCGGTCGAACAGGTAACCGGCGTCGTGCGGACCGGCGGCGGCCTCCGGGTGGTACTGCACCGAGAAGCCCAGCAGGTGGCCGTCATCGGCGCGCAGTTCGAGGCCTTCGACCACCTGGTCGTTGAGGCAGATGTGGGAGACCCTCGCCTGGCCCCAGCGGGTCAGCGTCCGCCGGTCGAGCGGGGCGTCCACCGCGAAGCCGTGGTTGTGCGCGGTGATCTCGACTTTGCGGGTGGTCAGGTCCATCACGGGCTGGTTGATGCCGCGATGGCCGTACTTCAGCTTGTAGGTACCGAAGCCGAGCGCGCGCCCGAAGATCTGGTTGCCGAAGCAGATGCCGAAGTACGGCAGGCCCGCGTCCAGCACTTTGGTGAGCAACGCGACGGCGGCGTCCGCTGCGGCCGGGTCGCCAGGGCCGTTGGAGAAGAACACCCCGTGCGGGGCCAGCGCCTGGATCTCGGCCACGCTGGTCGTTGCCGGCAGCACGTGCACCTCGATGCCGCGTTCAGCCATCCGTTGCGGCGTCATGTCCTTGATGCCCAGGTCGATCGCGGCGACGGTGAACCGCTTCTCCCCCACCGCCGGGGTGATCTCGGTCGTGGATACCGTGACGTCGGCGACCAGATTTGCGCCGGCCATCGACGGGGTCAGCAGCACCTTGGCGAGCAACCTGTCCGGGTCGAGTTCGAGGGTGGAGATGCCCACCCGCATGGCGCCGCGCTCGCGCAGGTGCCTGGTGAGCGCCCTGGTGTCCACCTCAGCGATTCCGACGACGCCCTGACTACGCAGTTCGCTGTCGAGCGAGCGGTTCGAGCGCCAGTTCGAGCGGACGCGGGACAGGTCGCGCACCACGTACCCGGCCACCCAGATGCGCTTGGACTCGTCGTCCTCGTCATTCCAGCCGGTGTTGCCGATGTGCGGCGCGGTAGCCACGACGACCTGCCGGTGGTAGCTCGGGTCGGTCAGCGTCTCCTGGTAGCCCGACATCGCGGTGTTGAAAACCGCTTCGCCGAAGGTCTCACCCTGCGCACCGAAGGAGATCCCACGGAACCACCTGCCGTCCTCGAGAACCAACAACGCCGGAATCTGTGGGGAACTGAGCAGGCCACTGGGCATGGACGTCCTTTACGAGTTACGCGGGCGAGTGCCAGCGTCGAGACTAGCAAAGCGAGAACGGCTCCCAACCCGGTGCCCAGTTCCAGCCGCCCGAACCATCGTGGTTGATACCAGGCTCAGCTTGGGCGGACTTCGCGGGCCACCGCGCCGAGGACGCCGTTCAGGAAGGCGGGCGACTCGTCGGTGGAGAGCTCGCCGGCCAGGGTCAGGCACTCGGCCAGGACGATCGCTGCGTCCATCTGGGTCTGGGTCAACTCGTAGGTGGCCAGTCGGGCGAGGTTGCGGTCCACGCGGGGCATCCGCTCCAGGATCCACCCCGATGGCAGATGGGACGCGACCAGCGCGTCCAGATAGGACAGATTCGAAACCACACCGCTGACCAGTTCGGCTGTGAACGGGCGCACCGGCGGTTCGGACTGCTCGGTGTGCGCGGCCAGTACCTCGGTTGCCGACAGCTGGCGCAGGTCGGCCTCGAACAGGATGTCCAGGGCACGCTTGCGGGCTTTGGTTCGGGTGGAGAGCTTCCTGGGCTCCGCCGAGGTCACTCAGACCCGACCGAGGTAGCTGCCATCGCGAGTGTCGACCTTGACCCGCTCGCCGTTGCTGATGAACAGCGGCACCTGGATCTGCAGGCCGGTCTCTACGGTGGCGGGCTTCGTGCCGCCGGTCGAACGGTCACCCTGCAGGCCCGGCTCGGTGTAGGTGATTTCCAGCTCGACCGAGGTGGGCAGGTCGATGAAGAGCGGGTTGCCGTCGTGCAGCGCCACAGTGGCCACCTGGTTCTCGAGCAGGTAGTTCTTGGCGTCCCCGACCACCTCTTCGCTCAGGTTCAGCTGGTCGTAGGTGTCGGTGTCCATGAACACGTACGCCTCGCCGTCGTGGTACAGGTACTGCATCTCGCGCCGGTCGACGTTGGCCGATTCGACCTTGGTGTCGGAGTTGAAGGTGCGCTCCACCACCTTGCCGGTGAGCACGTGCTTCAGCTTGGTGCGGACGACGGTGTTGCCCTTGCCCGGCTTGTGGTGCTGGAACCAGGTCACGGTCCACAGCTGTCCGTCGATGTCGAGGACCACGCCGTTCTTCAAGTCATTGGTCGAAATGGTTGCCACAACCCGCCCGCTTTCATTTGCTCTGCAATCGCGGTCGCTCAGTCTAGCGGCGCTTGCGGATGGCGGCCAAAAGCCCGGCCTTGGCCTCGGCCCGCGGAAGCGAGTGCTCCAGCATCCAGTCCGCGCTGCCGGCGCCGCCTGAGCTCCGCAGGCCATCGATCACCTGGGCGACCACCTGCGGCGACTTGTTCTGGCTCATCTTCGCCTTGCCCTCCAGGCGCAGGTTGCGCAGTTCGACGCCGACGATCGCGCGCAGCAGCTTCTCGACCGCAGCTTCGGGCATCTCATCCACCGAGGCATCGCCGTGCGCCGCGCTCAGCCGGCGCACGGAGGCCAGCGTCCACGCCGGATCGTCGTGGGTGACCAGCTCGCCGCGCGCGTGGACCGTGACGTAGTTCCAGGTCGGCACCGAATCAGCGTCCGCGGTGGCCAGCCATTCGGCCTCGACGTAGTCGTCGGGGCCGTGGACGATGAACAGCGCCTCGCCCGCGTCGCGCCACTGCCCGTTCACCCGGGACAGGTGCCCGATCAGGCTCCCGGACGCCTCGTCGAACAGCATCGGCAGGTAGGTCGCGGCCAATCCGTCCGGCCCGGTGGTCACCAGATCGCCGGCCGGAGCGCCGGCCAGTACCTCGGCCACCTGCTCGGGGCTCATCGCGAAGTGCGCGGGAACGTACACCGGGCGTCCGTCAGACGGCGTTCATGGAAAGGTAGGCGTCGGCGAGGTGGCCCTCGCTGGGGCCAGGGAGGATTCCCGGCCGGCCCAGTCCCTCCAGCACCACGAAGCGCAGGCTGGAACCACGGGACTTCTTGTCCAGGTTCATGGCTTCGCGCAACTGCAGCCACAGGCCCTGCGGGTAACGGGTGGGCAGCCCGGCCAGTTCGAGGACACTGCGATGCCGGGCAAGGAGTTCGGCATCGATCAATCCGAGGGAGTGGGCGAGGTTCGCCACGAACACCATGCCGACGGCGACCGCTTCGCCGTGGCGCCAGCGGAAATGCTCCGACCGCTCGATCGCGTGGCCGAGGGTGTGGCCGTAGTTGAGGGCTTCCCTGCCGATGCTGGTGGCGTCCGAGGTGCGTTCGCGGAGATCGGACGCAACCACCGCGGCCTTCACCCGCACGGCTCGGCGGATCAGTCGGGCCTGCTCCAGGCTGCCGATACGCAGCGCCGCGTCCGGGTCGGCCTCGAACTCATCGAGGATCTCCGGGTCGGCGATGAAACCGCACTTGAGCACCTCGGCCATGCCGGAACGCAGTTCGTCGGTGGGCAGGGTCTCCAGGAAGTCGAGATCGCCAAGAACCGTGAACGGCTCGTGGAAGGCGCCGACCAGGTTCTTGCCGGCAGCGAGGTTGATGCCGGTCTTCCCGCCGACGGCCGCGTCCACCATCGCCAGCAGCGAGGTCGGTAGTGCGATGTACTTCACACCCCGCAGCCAAGTGGCCGCGACGAAGCCGGCCAGGTCGGTGGTCGCTCCCCCGCCCAGCCCAAGGATCGCGTCCGAGCGGGTGAAGCCGGCCTCCGCCAGCGCCTCCCAGCACCCTGTGAGTACCTTGGCGGTCTTGCCGCTCTCACCCTCCGGAACCGGAATGACGGTCACCTGCTGGTCCAGTCCCGCAGTGATCTTGGCCAGTTTGTCGGCCAGCGACGGCGGGTGGATCACCGCCACCCGGTCGACCCCGTCGAGGAACTGCGGCAGGAGCTTCGCTACACCGGAGTCGATCAGCACCTGGTAGGGCTGGTCAGTGGCGACATCGATCGGCTCCCAGGTCATCAACGCCCTCCATGGTTCTCGAGGATGGCTGCCGCCACTTCCGCAGGCGTCAGCCGGTCGGTGTCCACCACTGCGGTGGCAGCGGTGGAGTACCAGCGTGCCCTCTGAGCCAGCATGGCGTCCATGCGGTTCCGGATGGCGACCAACGCGCCCATGCCGAGCGAATTCATGCTCAGCCGCCGGGTAGCGGTCGCAACGCTCGTCCGCAGCCACACCACCGGACCGCTCAGCGCGGCCCGTACGTCGGCCGAATCGGTCGCTCCGCTGCTCAGTGCGACCACCCCGGGCGAGCGCAGCGCGGCCAGCGCCACCCTCACCTCAGCCTCGCGATAGGCGGCCTCCCCGGCCGTGGCGAAGAACTCGGGCGCCGACCCGCCGACCTCAGCCTCGACGAGTTCAGCGACGTCCACGAACCCGACGCCGAGCTCGCGGGCCAGCAGTTCACCGACCGTGGTCTTGCCTGCACCGGGAATGCCGATGAGAGTCAGCTCAGGGCTCAACCCAGCCGCCGCTCGGCCAGACGAGCGAGGTAGCCGGCGTAGTTCCGTCTGGTCTCACCGAGCGAGTCGCCGCCGAACTTCTCCAGCGTCACCTCGGCCAGCACCAGCGCGACCATCGCCTCGGCCACTACCCCGGCCGCCGGCACCGCGCAGATGTCCGAGCGCTGGTGGTGGGCCTGGGCGGCCTCGCCGGTGCTGACGTCGATGGTTCGCAGTGCCCGGGGCACGGTGGCGATCGGCTTCATCGCAGCCCGCACGCGCAACGGCTCGCCGTTGCTCATGCCACCCTCGGTGCCGCCGGAGCGGTTGGACAGCCGTTCGACCCCGTCCGCGCCGGGCACCATTTCGTCGTGCGCCAGGCTGCCGCGGGTCGCGGCCAGCCCGAACCCGTCGCCCACTTCGACGCCCTTGATCGCCTGGATGCCCATCAGAGCCTGCGCCAGCTTCGCGTCCAGCCGGCGGTCCCACTGGATGTGCGAGCCGAGTCCGGCCGGCACGCCGTAGGCGAGCACTTCCACGACTCCGCCGAGGGTGTCGCCCTCGGCCTTGGCAGCGGCGATCTCGGCCAGCATCGCCTCACCGGCTGCGGCATCGAAGCAGCGGACGGGATGAGCGTCGATCGCAGCCAAATCGCTCGGCCGCGGCAGTACGCTCCCTGAGCTTGGTTCACCCTGAGCCTGTCGAAGGGACGAAGGGTCCCCCGAGCCTGACCCAACGCTCCCTGAGCTCGGTTCACCCTGAGCCTGTCGAAGGGACGAAGGGTCCCCGGAAGTACCGCCCACTCCCCCGATGCTCACCACATGACTCAGCACCTGAATCCCGAAGGCCTGCTCCAGGAAGTTCGCCGCCAGTCGGCCGAGCGCCACCCGGGCGGCGGTTTCACGAGCGGAGGCGCGTTCCAGGATCGGTCGGGCCTCGTCCCAGTCGTACTTCTGCATGCCGGCCAGGTCGGCGTGTCCCGGACGTGGACGCGTGAGCGCTGCGTTTCGGGCCAGCTGTTCGAGTTCGGCTGCGTCGACCGGATCGGGCGCCATCACCGTCTCCCACTTGGCCCATTCCGAGTTGCCGACCATGATCGCGACCGGCGAGCCGAGGGTTTCACCGTGCCGAACCCCGGTGAGCAGGGTCACCTCGTCGGCCTCGAACTTCATCCGCGCCCCGCGTCCGACCCCCAGCCGGCGACGCGCCAACGCGTCCGCGACCTCGGCGGAGGTGACCTTCACATGGGCCGGAAGCCCTTCGATGGTCGCGACCAGGGCGCGGCCGTGGGACTCCCCCGCGGTCAGGTAACGCAGCATTCGACTACTTCCCGTTGCACTTGTCGCGGTTCTCCTGAGACTGCTCGCACCAGGCCTGCAGCTTGGCCGCATTCGCATTGTGCTCGTCCAGGTTGTTGGCGAACGCCGTCTCGCCGGTGTCGAGGTTCACCACCACGAAGTAGGTCCAGTCGCCGTCGGCCGGATGCAGCGCCGCCTCGATCGACTTCTTCGAGGGTGAGGTGATCGGGCCCTTTGGCAGGCCGGGGTACTTGTAGGTGTTCCACGGCGAGTCGAGCGCGCGCTCCGCGTCCGTGGTGTAGACCCGCCCGGTGACCTTGTTCGCGAAGGCCACGGTCGCGTCCGACTGCAGCTTGCCAGCGAAACCGGAGTCCTTGGCAAGCCGGTTGTAGAACACCCGCGCGATCTTGGCGCGGTCTCCCTCTACCGGGCCAGCCTCCTTCTCGATGACGCTGGCCATGACCAGCACCTCGTAAGGCGTGTAGCCAAGAACCTCCGCCTCGTCCTCGAGGTTCAAGTCCTTGGCCACCACATTGAACTGCTTGGTGGCCATCTTGATCATGGCCTTCGCGCTGGCCGGGTCGGGGAGCTCGTAGGTGTCTGGGAACAGGAAGCCCTCAAGGCCATTCTTCGCCCAGGTGGGCACACCCATCTTCTTCCAGTCCTTCGCGGCCTTCTTGAACTCGCTCTCCTTCACGCCGGACGCCTTGGCCATACCCGGCCACTGCTGGGCCAGCCACTTGCCTTCGGCGAGGGTGAACCGGTTGCGAATGATGTTCTGCGGGTCGAGCAGCATGGACAACGCCACCTTGGCCGGGAGCTGGGTCTTCAAGGCGTACCTGCCCGGCTGGATGTTCTTGGAGTCCGCGTTCGCGGCCGCTTCGCGGTCGAAGGCCTTGGCGGTCTTGACCACGCCCGCCTGCACCAGCAGGTCGGAGATCTGCGCGAGCGTCGAGCCTTTGGGGATGGTCACCTCGACCGGAGCGACACCCTCGCCGAGGTAATCCTCGGCCGTGCGGAACTCCATCCAGGCGCCCTGCGCCTTGTCGAAGACGAACCAGCCGCCGGCGCCGAGCACCGCCAGGCTCAGCAGCACCGCGAACGCCGAGCGGAGCTTGTACCAGATCTCCTTGTACACGATCTTCCCGGTGTCGGGATCCCTGATCTCCCCGGGCATTCGGCTGCTCATGCGCTGGAGTCCTTCCTGGTTACTTCCGCCGGCTCGACCATCGATCCGAGGGGACGGCCGGTGGTTCGCTCGTGCTGCAAGGCCTGTTCCAAGAGTGCCACGGCCGCAGCCTGGTCGATCACGGCGCGCTGGCGCCGGGTGTTGCGTCCGGCTCCGGACAGTTGCCTGGACGCGGTCACGGTGGTCAGTCGCTCGTCCACGAGACGCAGCGGCACGCCGCCCAGTCGCGGCGCCAGGTCAGCGGCCACCTCGCGGATCGCGATCGCCGCCGGGCCTTCGGCTCCCGCAAGGTTGCGCGGCAGCCCGAGCACCACCTCGATCGGCTCGTACTCGGTCACCAGCGCGAGGATGCGAGCGATCGCATCCGGGCCGGCGGCGATGGTCTCCACCGGGTGCGCGAGGACGCCGCCGGGGTCGCTGGCAGCCACCCCGATCCGGGCCTTGCCCCAATCGAGCGCCAATCGGACGCCGGTGCGCACTCAGAGCGCCAATGCCGCGGCGATCGCAGCCAACGCCGCCGGAGCGCCTTCGACGCTGGTGCCGCCGCCCTGGGCCAGGTCGTCGCGGCCCCCGCCGCGCCCACCGAGCGCCGGGGCCCCGATGCCGACGAGAGCGCCGGCCTTCGCGCCGAGGTCACGGGCCGCGGCGGTGGTGGCCACGATCAACACCGGCTTTCCGGTTCCCGAGCCTGCGCCGTCCTGAGCCTGTCGAAGGGTCGAAGGGCCACCGATCAACGCCACCACCCCCGGACGCGAACCGAACGCGTTGCGCACCTCGATGGCCAGGGACCGCAGATCGTCCGCGCCGACACCTTCGAGGTGCCTGCTGACCAGCTCGTAGCCGCCCGCTGCGGTCGCCCCGGCCAGCAGGGCGGGCACGTTGGCGAGCAGTTCGCGGCTGCGCAGGGTGGCGATCTCCTTCTCGGCCGCCTTCACCTGCGCGACCAGCTTCTCCACCCGGTCGGTGAGCTGGTCGGGCTGCACCTTGAGCAGGTCGGCCAGGCCCGAGACCAGAGCGCGCTCCTTCGCCAGGTGCGCGAACGCGTCCGCGGAGACGAAGGCCTCGACCCGGCGCAGGCCGGAGCCGACCGACGACTCGCCCAGCAGGGAGAGCAGGCCGATCTGGGAGGTGCGCTCGACATGGGTGCCGCCACACAGCTCGCGTGACCAGGGGCCGCCGAGTTCGACCATCCGGACGACGTCGCCGTACTTCTCGCCGAACATCGCTTGCGCGCCCAGCGCCCGGGCCTGGGCCAATGGCAGCTCCTGCGCGGTCACCTCGAAGTCGGCGCGGATGGCCTCGTTGGCCACCCCTTCGAGCTCCTCCTTCAGGCCATGGCTGAGTGCGCCGGTGGCGTTGAAGTCGAAGCGCAGGTAGCCGGGCTTGTTGTAGGAGCCGGCCTGATGGGTGGACTCCCCCAGCAACTGCCGCAGTGACGCGTTCACGATATGCGTCGCAGTGTGCGCCTGGCAGGCACCGGCGCGAGCGATCGCGTCCACTTCGGCGAGCACCTTCACCCCGGCGCGGAGTTCGCCGTCGGCGACCCGCACCTTGTGCACCACGAGACCCTGCACCGGACGCTGCACGTCCAGCACCTCCAGGCTGAGACCGTCCGCGGTGATCAGGCCGGTGTCGGCGTCCTGGCCGCCGGCTTCGGCGTAGAACGGGGTCTGGTCGAGCACGACCTCGACCACGTCTCCCGGCACCGAGCGCTCGACCAGCTGGCCGTCGGCGATGATGCCGCGCACGGTCGCGTCCGCGGTGAGGTCGGTGAAGCCGAGGAAGGGCACCTCGCCCGCGCCGCGGAGCGTCCGATAGGCCTCGGTCGCAACGGTGGCGCCCTTTTTGGCGCGCGCGTCGGCCTTGGCCCGGTCCTTCTGCTCCTGCATCAGCCGCCGAAAACCCGCGGAATCGACGCTGAGGCCCTGCTCGGCGGCCATCTCAAGGGTGAGGTCGATCGGGAAGCCGTAGGTGTCGTGCAGGGCGAAGGCTCGGTCACCGCTGATCTCGGTGACGTGTTCGGCCTTGGCCTGCCCCGCGGCGAGATCGAAGATCTGGGTGCCTGCGACCAGCGTCCGGGCGAAGGCCTCCTCCTCGGCGTAGGCGATCTGGCTCACCCGCGCCCACTGCTCGTCCACTTCTGGGTAGGACGCGGCCATCAGCGCCTTGGTCACCGGCAACAGGTCGGGCAGGACCTTGGCCTGAACGCCGAGCAGGCGCATCGAGCGGATGCTGCGGCGCAGCAGCCGGCGCAGCACGTAACCACGCGCCTCGTTGCCTGGGGTGACGCCGTCGGTCATCAGCATCAGCGCGGAACGCACGTGATCGCCGACCACCCGAAGCCGGATGTCGGCCTGCGGATCGGCACCGTAACGGGTACCGGCCAGCTCGGCGGCCTGCGTGATCACCGGGAAGATCTCGTCGATCTCGTACATGTTCGCCACACCCTGCAGCAGGTAGGCGGTGCGCTCCAAGCCCATCCCGGTGTCGATGTTCTGACTAGGCAGCGGACGGGCGATGTCGAAGTCGTCCTTGGCGCGGACGGCCGACAGTTCCTCGGTCTGGAAAACGAGGTTCCAGATCTCCAGGAAACGATCCTCGTCGACGACTGGACCACCGTCGGGACCGAACTCCGGGCCACGATCGATGTAGATCTCGCTGCACGGACCGCCGGGGCCGGGAATGCCCATGTGCCAGTAGTTGTCCTTCAGCCCACGGCGCTGGATGCGGTGGTCGGGAATGCCGACCTTGCGCCACAACGCCGCAGCCTCGTCGTCGTCGAGGTAGACGGTGACCCAGACCTTGTCCGGGTCGAAGCCGTAGTTGCCCTCGGCCTGCGAACCGGTGACCAACTCCCAGGCGTATTCGATCGCGCCTTGCTTGAAGTAGTCGCCGAAGGAGAAGTTGCCGTTCATCTGGAAGAAGGTGCCGTGCCGCGTGGTCTTGCCGACCTCCTCGATGTCGAGGGTCCGGACGCACTTCTGCACGCTCACCGCACGCTTGAACGGCGCGTCCTCGGCACCGGTGAAGTACGGCTTGAACGGAACCATGCCAGCGTTGACGAAGAGCAGGGTCGGGTCGTTGTAGACCAAGGGCGCCGACGGCACGATGGTGTGCTCGCGCGCGGCGAAGAAGTCGAGGAAGCGCTGGCGGATGTCAGCAGTTTTCATGGTTCGAGTGTCTTTCGGGATCTGCCGCTCGCATCGGCGGCTCGGATTGGGTCAGTTGGTTCACCTGGTCGAGCGGTGTTCACTCGACCAGGCCGAGAGCCTCTCGCAACTCACCCTCGCGCTCGTCCATGGCTTCGTTCATCGTGTCGAAGAAGTCGCCCACCCAGGCGGAAACGCCGCTGCGGGTCTTCTCGAGTTGATCGGCGACGCCCTTCGGCGTGAAGCGCTCGTAGTACTCGCGTCCCTTCACCACCACGAGCGCGGTCAGGCCGACGCCCACGGCGAACCAGAACAGCCGTTTACCCATCACTTACCGGCCTTCTTCGCCGACTTGCGTCCGCTGACCGCCTGCCGCACGCCGTAGGTGAACGCTGCGGTCTTGATCATCGGACCACCCAGGGTGGACGCGAACAGCGTCGACAGCTGCGCGGCGTTCTCGCTCACGACTGTGGCGTGGGCGCTCACCTTGGCGACATCATCGGTGACCACGCCGAGCTTGCCGAGTTCGGAGTTCGTGGCCGAGACCGTGCCCCGCAGTTCCTGCAGGATCGGCACCGAGTTGTGGCCCAGGTCGCGGACGGCCAGCCGCACCTCCTCCAGCACCCGCCCCAGCTTGAGCAGTGGGACGGCGCAGAACACAACAAATGCGACCGCAGCCATGGCGGCGATCAGACCTGCGACCTCTCCGGCGGACATTGGCTACCTCGCAAACTGGAATCGGTGTACTTGGCGAATCCTATCGGCTGCTCGAGCCCGACGAGACCCCAGGTGTGCGCGGACTAGGAACCGTCCGGTCGCAGCAGGCTTTCCAGTGCCGCGAGACGCTCGACCAGGACGGCCTCGTTGCCATGGTCGGTGGGCTCGTAGTACCGGGCGCCGGACAACTCGTCCGGCAGGTACTGCTGCGCGGCCACGCCGTGCTCGGCGTCGTGAGCGTAGGTATAGCCCTGGCCGTGCCCATGGGTCTTTGCACCTGGATAGTGGGCATCACGCAGGTGCGGCGGAACCGTTCCGATCTTTCCGGCTCGGACGTCCGCGATGGCTGCATCGATCCCCTTGATCACCGCGTTCGACTTGGGCGCGAGGGCGCAGGCGATCACTGCCTGGGCGAGGTTGATGCGGGCCTCCGGCATGCCGATCAGCGCGACGGCCTGGGCCGCTGCGACGCAGGTCTGCAGCACCGAAGGCGCCGCCATGCCGATGTCCTCGCTGGCCAGAATGATCAGCCGTCGCGCGATGAACCGGGGATCCTCGCCAGCCTCGAGCATGCGCGCCAGGTAGTGAAGACCGGCCTGTACGTCCGAGCCGCGGAGGCTCTTGATGAAGGCGCTGATCACGTCGTAGTGCTGGTCGCCGTCCCGGTCGTAGCGCACCGCGGCCTTGTCGACCGCCGCCCCGACCACATCGGCGTCGATCTCGGTCACACCCTGCGCCTGTGCCCCGGCCGCCGCCTCCTCCAGGTAGGTGAGAGCGCGGCGGGCATCGCCGCCGGCGAACCGCAGCAGCGCCGTCCGCGCATCGGCGGTGAGCGTGAACTCGCCCCCCAGGCCGCGCTCCTCGGTGAGCGCACGGTCGAGCAGGATGCCGATGTCGACGTCGGTCAACGGCTGCAGGGTGAGTAGCAGGGAACGGCTGAGCAGCGGTGAGATGACCGAGAAGGACGGATTCTCGGTCGTGGCTGCGATCAGGGTGACCAGACGGTTCTCGACAGCGGGCAGCAGCACGTCCTGTTGGGTCTTCGAGAAGCGGTGCACCTCGTCCACGAACAGTACGGTGCCGATGCCCCGGGCCAACTGCCGTTGCGCCTCGGCCAGTGCCGCGCGGACCTCGCGGACGCCGGCCGTGACGGCGGAGAGTTCGACGAAGCGCCGCTGCCCGGTGGCCGAGACCACCGCCGCGATCGTGGTCTTGCCCACTCCAGGCGGTCCCCAGAGGAAGACCGACATAGCGGTGCGTCCCTCCGCCAGACGCCGCAACGGCGAGCCCGGGCCGAGCAGGTGGGCCTGCCCGACGATCTCGTCCACACTGCGCGGACGCATCCGGACAGCCAGCGGAGTGTCGGTGTGATCGGCGGTACTCAGCGATCCACCGGCGGCCGGCGCCGAGGCCTCGTTGATCGGGTTGCCGAACAGGTCCGTGCTCACTCCGCCGACGCTACACCGCGGCAGGGGCATCGCCCGCGACCCCCTCCGCGTTCGGCATCGGTTGGTGGAACCGCGCAGAACACCAGCCCGATCACGACGCGTACCGAGCCACCGAAGTAACGCGGTCGCCAGGTCGACCGTGCGTCCAGCCCTCGGGAGGTCCTGCTGTTGGCGCCGACTCACGCCGCCCGGCCAATGGGGGCACTTGACTTTGGGCCTTCGTCGACCTACTCTCGATATATCGACGACACAATGTCGATTTGAATCAAGGAGAAACAACTCATGAACGAACACGATGATGACTACTTCGGCCCTGACGAATCGCGAGGCCGCCGCCGTGGCGGTGGGCGTCGCGGGCACGGGCGTCCGGGCTTCGGGCCGGCCTTCGGTGGCGTAGGCCCGTTCGGGCCCGCTTTCGGACCCGGTGGGCCCTTCGGCCCGGGCGGCCCGTTCGGCGCCGGTGGCCCGATGGGTCCCGCCCCCCGCGGACGCGGAAGGCGCGGACACGTCCGCACGTCCATCCTGGCCCTGCTGGCGGAGCAGCCGCTGAACGGCTACCAGATCATGCAGACGCTGGCCGACCGCACCGACGGCGCCTGGAAGCCGAGCCCTGGTGCGGTCTACCCCGCGCTGTCCCAGCTCGAGGACGAGGGGCTGATCGAAGCCTTCCTCAGCGACGGGCAGAAAGCGTTCCGGCTGACCGACACCGGTCGGCAGGCCGCCGAGGGCGTCGAGACCAAGCCCTGGGAGCTGGTGAACGAGGCCCTGTCCGGCCAGCGTCCCGACCAGATCCGCGAGCTGTGGCACGAGTTCACCACCCTTGCCGGCGCGCTCAAGGAGCTCTCCCGCAGCGGTAACGACGCCCACCTCACCGAGGCAACCAAGCTGCTCGCCAACACCCGGCGCAAGCTCTACGGCCTGCTGGCCGCCGAGGACGGCGCCTCAGCCGAGACGCACAACCCCGACGACCTGCGCTAATCCCTCGCCCCGACCCCCTCGCAAGCTGGACGGTTATGCCCCGTCACGGGAATCAACTGTCCAGCTTGCGCGCGTTCTGCGGGGGCGCCGTCCCCCCGCCCCTCGCAAGCTGGACCGTTATGCCCCGTCACGGGGAACAACTGTCCAGCTTGCGCGCGTTCTGCGGGGGGCACGCTGGACGGGCGTGCGGTCGGTGGGCCGGTCGCGTCAGGTGGCGGAAGGCGATCCGGCCTGCGGCTGCTTCAGCGGCGGGACGTAGTCCACGCCGGCCTCCTTGCGCTGCTTGGCGCTGATCGGGGCCGGGGCGGACGTGAGCGGGTCGAAGCCGCCACCCGACTTGGGGAACGCGATCACGTCGCGGATCGTCTCGAAACCGCCGAGCAGCATGACCAGACGGTCGAGGCCGAATGCGACACCGCCGTGCGGCGGAGCGCCGAAGGCGAAGGCGTCCAGGAGGAAGCCGAACTTCTCCAGGGACTCCTCCGGGGTCAGGCCCATCACCTTGAAGACCCGCTCCTGCACGTCCCGGCGGTGGATACGGATCGAGCCGCCACCGATCTCGTTGCCGTTGCAGACGAAGTCGTAGCCGTAGCTCAGCGCCGAACCGGGATCGGTGTCGAAGGTGTCGATCGACTCAGGCTTCGGCGAGGTGAACGCGTGATGGACGGCGGTGTAGCGGCCGCCACCCACAGCGACATCCCCGGACGCCTCGGCGTCCTCGCGCAGCTTGAACAGCGGCGCGTCCACCACCCAGAGGAACGACCACGCCGACTCGTCGATGAGACCGCAGCGCCGTCCGATCTCCAGACGCGTGGCACCCAGGAGTTCCTGGGTCGCCTCGCGGCGTCCGGCGCCGAAGAAGATGCAGTCGCCCGGCTGGGCGTCCATCGCCGCGGCCAGACCGGCGCGCTCGGCCTCGGAGATGTTCTTGGCCACCGGGCCGCCGAGTTCGCCGTCCTCGCCGATCGTGACGTAGGCCAGCCCCTTCGCGCCGCGCTGCTTGGCCCAGTCCTGCCAAGCATCGAAGGTGCGCCGCGGCTGCGAACCGCCGCCGGGCATGACCACCGCGCCGACATACTCGGCCTGGAAGACCCGGAACGGGGTCTCGGCGAAGAACGTCGTCAGCTCGCGGATCTGGTTCTCGAAGCGGAGGTCGGGCTTGTCCGACCCGTAGTTCGCCATCGCGTCCGCCCAGGTCATCCGGGGCAGCGGCAGCGGCATCTCGACCCCGATCAGCCGCCAGCAGGCAGCCATCGCCTGCTCCCCCACCGCGATCACGTCGTCCTGGTCGACGAAGCTCATCTCGACGTCGAGCTGGGTGAACTCCGGCTGCCGATCGGCGCGGAAGTCCTCGTCGCGGTAACAGCGGGCGATCTGGTAGTAGCGCTCCATGCCGGCCACCATCAGCAGCTGCTTGAACAGCTGCGGGCTCTGCGGCAGGGCGTACCACGAGCCCGGATGCAGCCGCGCGGGCACCACGAAGTCGCGCGCACCCTCCGGAGTCGACCGGGTCAGGGTCGGCGTCTCGATGTCGTAGAAGTCCAGGTCGTCCAGGGTCTTGCGGATCGCCTGGGTGACCGCGGACCGCAGCACCAGGGCGTCGTGCATCCGCGAGCGGCGCAGGTCGAGGTAGCGGTACTTCAGCCGGGCATCCTCGTTGACGTTCACCCGCTCGTCGAGCTGGAAGGGCAGCGGTGCGGACGGGTTGAGCACCTCAAGCCCGGACGCGGCGACCTCGATCTGGCCAGTGGCCAGCGCTGGGTTGATCGTGTCGGCCGAACGGGCCTCGACCACGCCGGTCACCGTGATGCAGTACTCGTTGCGCAGCGCGTGGGCGCCGCTGGATTCCAGGATGTCGTCGCGGACGACCACCTGGACGATCCCGCTGGCGTCGCGGAGATCGATGAATGCCACTCCCCCGAGGTCACGACGCCTGGCCACCCAGCCCGCCAGGGTTACCGGGGTGCCGACGTGCTCGGCGCGGAGCGAGCCGGCCTGATGACTGCGAATCACGAGTTCTTCCTTTCCGGGCCCGTCACGGGCGAGGGAGAGCTTACGACGGACGGCCGCAGGTCCGCCTCGGGCGGCACCCAGCCGTCCGGGTCGGCCGGGGTCTGTTCGCCGGTGCGAATGTCCTTCACCTCGCCGGTGGAGAACCAGACGAAGGGGATGCCTCGACGGTCGGCGTAGCGGATCTGCTTGCCGAACTTGTCGGCCTTGGGCGCCACCTCGGTGGCGATGCCCCTGGCCCGCAATCGCGTCGCGGTGGCCATCGCCGCGAATCGGGACTCCTCGTCGTCCACGGCCACCAGCACGCAGGTGGGCACCGGCCGGGACGAGGTGAGCACGCCCTTGCCGACCAGCGGGACCAGGATCCGGCTGACCCCGATGCTCAGGCCCACCCCGGGGTAGGACGTGCGTCCGTCGCTGGCCAGGGAGTCGTAGCGGCCGCCCGAGGAGATCGAGCCCATGGATTCGTAACCGGCCATGGTGGTCTCGTAGACCGTGCCGGTGTAGTAGTCGAGCCCGCGGGCGATCTTCAGGTCGGCGACCAGGCGTCCGGGGACCAGCGCGTTGGCTGCCGTGACCACGCCGGCAAGCAGGTCCAGGCCCGCGCTGAGCAGTGGGTGTTCGACGCCGAGGGCGGTCACCTGGTCGACGAAGGACGCGTCCGCGCTGCGGATGCCAGCCAGCGCCAGGCAGGCGTCGGCTGCGGTGCGGCTCAGCCCGACTTCGTCGACCAGCAGTGCGCGGACGGCGTCCGGGCCGATCTTGTCGAGCTTGTCGACGCGCTGCAGCACGCCCATGTGGTCTTCGACGCCCAGACCACGGTAGAAGCCCTCGCTGAGCTGGCGGTTGTTGACACTCATCGTGGCCGGCGGCACGCCGTAATCGACGTGCAGCCGCTCCAGCGCCTCCAGGGTGACCAGGGGCAGTTCGACATCGTGGTGCTGGGCGAGCACCTCGGAGCCGACGATGTCGATGTCAGCCTGGGTGAACTCGCGGTAGCGCCCCTCCTGCGGACGCTCGCCGCGCCACGCCTTCTGGATCTGGTAGCGCCGGAACGGGAACTGCAGGTGGCCGGAGTTCTCCAGCACGTAGCGGGCGAACGGCACGGTCAGGTCGAAGTGCAGGCCGAGTTCGTCGGCGGCATCGGCGGCGGCGTGCAGGCGCCGGACGACGAAGACCTCCTTGTCGATCTCGCCCTTGCGGGTGAGTTGGTCCATCGGCTCCACCGCGCGGGTCTCGATCGAGCCGAAGCCGTGCAGCTCGAAGGTGTGCGCCAGCGAAGCCAGGACGCGCTGTTCGACGATCCGTCCGGACGGCGTGAACTCGGGGAATCCGGACAGTGCTCTGGGTCGGGCCATCAGTTCCTCAGAAAGGCGGGTTGTAGATAGGGGTTCTGGGCGCGCTCGGTCGCCATGGTGGTCTGCGTACCGTGACCGGGCAGCAAGGCGGTGTCGTCCGGCAGCGCCAGCACGACGTCCTGAAGAGTGCGCACCATGGTGGCCTGGTCGCCGCCGGGCAGGTCGGTGCGTCCGACCGAGCCGGCGAACACCACGTCGCCGCTGAAGACGACGCGGCCGATCTGCGGGTGACCGGGATAGTCCAGGCCGAGCAGCACCGATCCGGCCGTGTGGCCGGGAGCGTGGGCGACACTGAACTCCAGCCCGGCGAGAGACAGTGAGGCCACCGCCAGTGATTCCACCATCGCCGGTTCAGCGAGCGGGCCACCGAGCAACTGGCGCACCATCGCCGCGCTGTCCGCACTCAGTCCGGCAGCCGGGTCGCTGAGCAGGTGCCGGTCGACCGGATGTATCCAGACCGGCACCCCATGGGCGTCCGCAACCTGGGCGGCACTGGCCACGTGGTCGAAGTGCCCGTGGGTGGCGATCACACCGACCGGGGTCAGTCCGTGTTCGCCGAGTAGTTCGCCAACCAGGGGCGCGGCGTCCTGACCAGGGTCGATGACGACGCAGTCGGTGGCGCCGGCGGCCGCCACGACGTAGCAGTTCGCCTGCCACAGACCGCTGGCGAAGGAGGCTAGGAACACGATCGACACCCTATCGAACGACCGCTGACCGGGGCCGTTGCCACAAACCGCGCCGGATCGGGCAAGATAACCCCCATGAACTCCTCCTCAGGTCCGGCGGACTTCGGTCGCGTCGACGCCGACGGCACGGTTTACGTGCTCACGGCGGACGGCGAGCGAGCCGTTGGTCAGATTCCCGATGTCGAGGCCGCTGAGGCGCTCGCCTTCTACACCCGCCGCTATGAGGCCCTCGAAGTCGAGGTCGGGCTGCTGGAGACACGGATCAAAGGCGGCGCACTTTCGCCGGAGGAGGCCCGGCAATCCATCAACACCGTTCGCCAGACGGTGGGATCGGCGAACGCGGTAGGCGACCTGGCGTCGCTGCTGACCCGGTTGGAGAACCTGCAGCCGCTGCTGGCCGAGCAGGCCGAGGTCCGCAAGGCCGAGCGCTCCAAGCAACTGGAGGCCACCCGGGAGACCAAGGAGAAGATGGTCACCGAGGCCGAGGCCCTCGCGCTCGGCACCGACTGGCGCGGCGGCGTGAATCGCTTCCGCACTCTCCTTGAGGAATGGAAGGCCCTCCCGCGGATCGACCGGGCCAGCGACGACGCGCTGTGGCACCGCTTCTCGGCCGCACGCACGACGTACACGCGGCGCCGCAAGTCGCAGTTCGCCGAGCAGGCCGCCAAGCGGGATTCGGCCAAGAGCGCCAAGGAACAGATAATCGCTGAGGCTCGCGACCTCGCCAACTCCACCGACTGGGGTCCCACCGCGGGCGCGTTCCGAGACCTGATGACCCGATGGAAGGCCGCCGGGGTGGCCCCGCGCGAGGTGGACGACCAGCTCTGGGCCGAGTTCCGCGGTATCCAGGACGGTTTCTTCGGAGCTCGGACGGCGGTGCTGTCGGAGCAGGACGCAGAGTTCAAGACCAATCTGGACGCGAAGCTCGCCCTGCTGGACGAAGCTGAAGCCGCTCTGCTGCCGGTCACCGATCTGGCCACCGCCCGCTCGGGGTTCCGTACCTTCCTGGAGAAGTACAACGCGTACGGTCGCGTGCCGCGGGAGCAGATGCGCACCCTGGATGCCCGGCTCAAGGCGTTGGAGACCGCAGTGCGTTCAGCCGAGGAGGACGAGTGGCGGCGCACCGACCCCCAGGCGCGCGCCCGCGCCGAGGAGACCGTCGGCATGCTGAGCGCTGAGATCGACAAACTCACCGAGAAGGTATCGAAAGCCACCGCTCGAGGTGACGCCACCGCAGCCAAGAAGGCCCAGGAGTCGATCGACACCTACACGGTCTGGCTCGACCAGGCCAAGGCCACGCTCGCCGACTTCAACCGCTGATTCGCCGGCTGAGCTTGACGAAGCCCTGACCGACCCTCTCGGAAGTGGTCGAGCTGGCAGGGTGCCGGCGCAACGCTGGCTGAGCTTGACGAAGCTCCAGCGACCCTTCGTCAGGCTCAGGGATCGTCAAGCTCAGGGATCGTCAAGCTCAGGGATCGTCAAGCTCAGGGATCGTCAAGCTCACCTGGATCGACCAATCGGCTGGTCGAGCCTGTCGAGACCACGCTCGGTCGGTGGATCGAGGCTCAGTTCTTCAGGCGGAACACGTCGTAGACGCCGGGGACCTTGCGGACCGCTTCGATCAGGTGCTCCAGATGAGTGGGGTCGGTCGTCTCGAAAGTGAAGCGGAATTTGAAGATGTGGTCCTTGGTGGTGTTCAGCGTCGCCGACTGGATCGAGATGTGGTGCTCTCCCATGATCCTGGTCACCTCGGAGAGGATGCCGGTGCGGTCCAGACCCTCCACATGCATGGCCACCAAGAATGAACTGGTCGCGGTCGGAGCCCACGCGACCTCGACGAGTCGGTCCGACTGGTGACGCAACGACTCTGAGTTCGTACAGTCGACCCGGTGCACGGAGACCCCGTTCTCACGCGTCACGAAGCCGAGGATCTCGTCACCGGGCACCGGACGGCAGCAACGGGCCAGCTTCACCCAGACGTTCGGCGAGCCCTGCACCACGACTCCGGCCTCGTCGCTGGAGGACCGCGTCCGCCGTGGGCGGCTGATCACCGACTGATCCTCGTCGCGCAACTCGGCGACAGCCTCCGCACCACCCTCGGACGCGATCAGTCGCTGGACCACGGCCTGAGCGCCGATCGAACCCTCACCGAGAGCCGCGTAGAGAGCATCCGTATCGGCGATACGGAAATGCCCGACCAGGCCGCTCATGTGTTCCGGCGTCAACAGTCGCTGCAGTGGCAGCCCGGAGCGGCGCAGTTGGCGGGTGAGCAACTCCTTGCCGTGTTCGATCGACTCCTCACGACGCTCCCGCATGAAGTGCTGGCGGATCTTCCCGCGAGCGCGCGGGCTCTTCACAAACCCGAGCCAGTCGCGGCTGGGCCCGGCATTGGCTGCCTTCGACGTGAGCACTTCGACGACGTCGCCGGACGCCAACGCCGACTCCAGCGATACCAGGCGTCCGTTCACGCGGGCACCGATCGTCCGATGGCCCACCTCGGTATGCACCGCGTAGGCGAAGTCGACCGGGGTTGCGCCCTGCGGCAGGTTGATCACGTCACCCTTCGGGGTGAACACGAACACCTCATCGGTGGCGATCTCGAAACGCAGGGTGTCGAGGAACTCGCCGGGATCCTCGGTCTCGCGCTGCCACTGGCTGATCTGCTGCACCCAGTTCAGTTCGGTGCCGTCGGCCTTTCCTTCCTTGTACTTCCAGTGCGCGGCGACGCCGTACTCCGCCTGCCGGTGCATGTCGTGCGTCCGGATCTGCAGCTCGACGGCCTTGCCCCCGGGGCCGAGCACCGTGGTGTGCAGCGACTGGTAGAGGTTGAACTTGGGCATCGCGATGAAATCCTTGAACCGCCCCGGAATCGGGTTCCACCGGGCGTGCAGGGTTCCGAGTGCGGCGTAACAGTCGCGCTGGGTGTCTACCAGGATGCGCAGGCCGACCAGGTCGTAGATGTCGGCGAAGTCGCGTCCGCGCACCACCATCTTCTGGTAGATCGAGTAGTAGTGCTTGGGACGGCCGTAGACGGTCGCTTTGATGCCTGCTTCGGAGAGATCGGCCCGAACCTGTTCGGTGACCGTGCGCAGGTAGTCCTCACGCAGCGGGGCCCGCGCCGCGACGAGCTTGACGATCTCGTCATAGACCTTCGGCTGCAGAGTGGCGAAGGACAGGTCCTCCAACTCCCACTTGATCGCGTTCATGCCCAGCCGGTGCGCCAACGGGGCGAAGATCTCCAGGGTGTCGCGGGCGATGGCCATTTGCTTGTCCTGGCGCAGGTACCCGATAGTGCGCATGTTGTGCAGCCGGTCGGCCAGCTTGATCACCAGGACGCGGATGTCCTTGCTCATCGCGAGCACCATCTTGCGGATGGTCTCGGCCTTTGCTGATTCGCCGTAGGCGATCTTGTCCAGCTTGGTGACGCCGTCTACCATCGCGGCGATCTCCTGGCCGAAGTCGGCAGTCAGCTGGGCGACCGTGTAGGAGGTGTCCTCCACGGTGTCGTGCAGGAGCGCGGCGCACAGGGTGGCGTCGTTCATGCCCAGCTCGGCCAGGATCGTGGCGACAGCGAGCGGGTGGGTGATGTAGGCGTCACCGCTCTTGCGAAGCTGACCCGTGTGGTAGTGCTCAGCCGTGCGGTAAGCGCGCTCGATCAGAGCGACGTCGGCCTTGGGACGGTGGGTGCTGACGATCCGGATCAGCGGATCCAGCACCGGTGCCGGCTGGTTGCGCTGCGCACCGATCCGCGCCAGCACCTGGCGCATCCGCATCCGTGGCTGGTCGGTGGCTGCCACCCGCGTCCGCGGTTCGCCCGGCAACCCATCGCCTTCGCCGTACGGCCCGTGGATCGGTTGGGTCACGCCACCTCCGAGCTCAACTGTTGAGGAGGCTCACTCTACCCGTGGCGCCCGGGTCGTGCCCGGCGCCCTGCGCACCACGATCACCTCGTCGCCGGTGCGCAACTGGTCGGCGGTGGCCTCGTAGTAGCGGCGCAGCGTGCGGTTGCGCACCACCCCAAGCACCTTCTCACCTTGGATCTCGGTGATACTACGACCGGTTTCCTCCGACGTCACTGCGCGTTGGGTTACTTCCAGGCCCTGCCCGGACGAGAGCAGGTCCTCGATGACGTCACCGAGGTGTGGGCTGATCGAACTCAGGCCCATCAGCCGGCCGACCGCATCGGACGAGGTGATCACCGCGTCGGCGCCCGATTGCCGGATCAGCGGCACGTTGTCGGAGTCGCGCACCACCACGACCACGTGGGCGCCCCGATTCAGCTGGCGGACGGTGAGCGTGGTCAGGATCGCGGTGTCGTCGCGTCCCACTGTGATGATGATCTCGCGGGCCTTCGGCAGTTCGGCGCGATGCAGCAGTTCGCGGGAGGTCGCGTCCCCTTCGAAGGCCGCCAGGCCGTGTCGGTTGGCGGCCGCGACGGCCTGTGGGTCGGTATCGATCACCAGGGTGCGTTCCACCGGCACCTCGGCGCGCAGCAGGGTCGCGGCGGCGCTCTGGCCGGTGGTGCCGTAGCCGATGATGACGGTGTGATTGCGCATGGTCTTCCTCCAGCGGGAGTCCTGCAGTGCCCGGCGGCCCTCGTTGGCCAGCACTTCGACGGTGGTCCCGACCAGGAGCACCAGGAACGCGATGCGGATCGGGGTTACCACC
>Ga0209477_1000620_pt1 | contig 22111 bp, 22 predicted proteins | sample KloWWTupernatant_FD_187180 | JGI IMG/M metagenome (GOLD analysis project Ga0209477, IMG submission 187180) | Active sludge microbial communities from Klosterneuburg, Austria, studying microevolution and ecology of nitrifiers - Klosterneuburg... | ecosystem: Engineered > WWTP > Aerobic digester >... | reverse complement strand
GAACTTGATCTCCTGGTTGCGGAAGTAGGTCTGCCGCAGCGAGTCTCCCGGCGTGAAGGTCACCAGCAGCGCGTGCGGGAAGACGAGCTGCAGCTCCGCGAGCAGCCGGCCGCTGAACACCGCGGAGGAATGGATGCCCTCGAACGGCACTTCCAGGCGCTCCAGCACCTCCAGCCAGGGGCGCAGGACCTCGCCATTGGTGATCGCCGTGTAGACCACCCGGTCGTCGCGGCGCCCATCGGCCTCCCGGCCCTGCGCGAGCGCGTGCCGGTAGGCGGTGTTGCGGAAGATCTGGGAGAGCTTGCGCGAGAGGACCGCCTCGCGGTCGCGCCCGCCCAGGTGGGGAACGGTGTCGACCCGGAAGTCCTCCTCGGCGAGGTCCGTGAGGATGTGCGTCGGCACGCGCTTGAGGCCGGCGAGGTGCGACTCGAAGGCCTCCTGGCCGGCGCCCGAGACGGGGAACACCTTCCGCCCGGCGATCCTCCCCCCGCGGCCCGTGAGGCTCACGAGGTTCTCGTTGGTGAGGTAGAGGATGTGCCGGGTGCCCATGGGCTAGAACTTGATCTTGCTGATCACGTCGTAGAGCGGCAGGAAGATCGTGTAGAGGATGGCCACGATGAGGCCGCCCAGCACGATCGTGGTCGCCGGCCCGATGAGGCTCTGCATCTTGGCAATGCCCTCCCGGACTTCCCGGTTGTAGAAGTAGCTCACATTGAGGAGCGCGGCGTCCAGCCCCCCCGTGGATTCGCCCACGCGCAGCATCCGCAGCACGAGCGGCGGGAAGAGCTTGGTCGCGGTGAACGCCTGGCTGATGCCCTGCCCCTCCGAGATGGAGCGGCCGACGCGCTGCAGGGCCTCCTCCATCACGCGGTTGCCCATGATCTTCTCGCAGATCTGGATGCAGTCGAGGACGCTGATGCCGGAACGGTAGAGCATCGCGAAGAAGGTCGAGAAGCGCGCGAGCATGATCTTGTAGCGGATCGGGCCCAGCACCGGCATGCGGATCGAGATCGTGGCGAGGCGGTGCTGCAGCGCCTCGTTGGTCTTCGATGCGACGAAGATCGCCGCGATGGCGGCCGCGGGGATGCCGATGAGCAGGTACCACCACTTCACGAACACGTTCGAGATGGCGATGAGGAGCTCCGTCTCGCGCGGCAGCTTCGGCACCAGGGCCTTGAAGGTGACGGCGAGCTGGGGCACGAGGAAGATCATCAGGACGAAGATCACGGCGACCACCACCACCAGCACGATCAGCGGGTAGATGAGGGCGCGCTGGGCCTGGCTCGCCATCTCGTCCTGCCACTTGAGGTTCTCCGCCAGCTCGTCGAGCACCTCGTTCAGCTGCCCGCTCTGCTCGCCGGCCCGCACCAGCGCCACGAACACCCCGTCGAAGATGTACGGGTGGTTGGCGAGCGCGTCGGAGAGCCTCAAGCCGCCCTCGATGTCCTCCACGAGGCCGGCCACCACCTGCCGGAAGCCGGGGTTGTCGACCGTGTCGCGCAGGTCGGTCAGCGCCTCGATGATGTTCACGCCCGCGCGCAGGAGCTGCGAGAGGTGGAAGCAGAAGGTGATGAGCTCGGGCCGCGTGACGTGCCGCGAGCGCGCGGCGACCGACTTCTTGACCGATTCGAAGGTGACGAGGTCCAGGCCCAGCCGGCGCAGGCGCAGCTCGAGGTCGATCGCGTTGGTCGCGTCGAGGCTGCCCGAGGAGATCTTGCCCTCCTCGTCGACGGCGCGGTAGGCGAAGAGCGCCACGGGAGCCCCTAGATCACGCGGTCGGTCAGGTCGACCACCCGCGAGATCTCCTCCAGGCTCGTCTGGCCCATGAGCACCCGGGAGATCGCGTCGTCGGCGAGCGTGCGGAAGCCCTTGGCGGAGGCCGCGGTGCGGATCTCGCGGCCGGTCGCGCGCCGCGCGATGAGCTCGTCGATCTCGCCGTCGAGCTTGAAGATCTCCATGATGGCCAGGCGCCCCTTGTAGCCCTGGTTGTCGCACTTGGCGCAGCCCACGGGCTGGTAGACGGGGCGGTCGTCGGCCTCGTCCATGCCCAGCAGGCGGCGCGTGGCCGGGTCCGGCTCGTAGGGGGCGCGGCAGTGCAGGCAGAGCTTCCTCATCAGGCGCTGCGCGATCACGCCGATGATGTTGCCGGCCATGATGTCCGGCAGCACGCCCAGGTCCATGAGTCGGGGGATGGCGCCGATCGAGGAGTTCGTGTGCAGCGTCGAGTACACCTGGTGGCCCGTCATCGCGGCGCGGAAGGCCATCTCGGCCGTGTCCTGGTCGCGGATCTCGCCCACCAGGATGATGTCCGGGTCCTGGCGCATCATCGAGCGGATGCCCGAGGCGAAGTCGAGCTTCACGACCTCGTTCACCGAGGTCTGGCGGATCATCGCCATCGGGTACTCGACCGGGTCCTCGAGGGTCATGATGTTCACGCCCTCGGTGTTCACGTAGTTCAGCACCGAGTAGAGCGTGGTCGTCTTGCCGCTGCCCGTGGGGCCGGTCACGAGGATGATGCCCTCGGGGCGCGCGAGCATGAGCTTGAGGGTCTTCAGCTCCTCGGGCTGCAGGCCCAGGTCCTCCAGCGGCACGATGCCCTTGTCGCGGTCCAGGATCCGCAGGACGATGTTCTCGCCGTGCGTCGTGGGTTGCGCGGAGACGCGGAAGTCGACCTGGTGGCCGGAGAGCATGAGCGAGATGCGCCCGTCCTGCGGCGCGCGCGTCTCGGCGATGTTCATCCCGCTCATCACCTTCAGGCGCACGACCATCGCCGCCCAGTAGTTCTTGTGCAGGCTGCGGATCTGCCTGAGCACGCCGTCGATGCGGTAGCGGATGCGCAGGAAGCCCTGCTCCGGCTCGAAGTGGATGTCGGAGGCGCCGCGCTTCACCGCGTCGTTCAGCAGCGCGTCGACCAGGCGCACCACCGGCTGGCTGTACTCGTCGAACTCGGCGGCGAGGCTCTGGTAGTCGATCTCGCCGGTCTCGATCTCGTTCAGGATCCCGTCGATCGAGAGCTCGAAGCCGTAGTGGTGCTCGATGCCGATGGTGATGTCGGAGTCGCGCGCGAGAACCTGCTCGATGCGCAGGTCCTCGCGCACGAGGGCGCGGATCTGGTCGAGCGCCACGACGTTGGCGGGGTCGGACACCGCGATGAGCAGCGAGCGCTTCTCGTGGTCGTAGGAGACCGGCAGCACGTGGTAGCGGCGCGCGAGGTCCTTGGGCACGAGCGCGATGGCGGCCGGGTCGACGATCGTGTTCTCGAGGTCGATCGACACCTGGCCGAGCGTCTCGGACAGGATGTCGCGGATCGTCGCCTCGGTGACGAAGCCCAGCTGCACGAGCACCTTGCCCAGCGGGGCCTTGAAGCGCTTCTGCTCGGTGAGGGCGATGTTCAGCTGGTCCTGGCTGACGATCCCCTTGGAGAGGAGCGTCTGGCCGAGGGGGACCTGGGAGAGGGGCGCTGCCTGCACGGTCCCCATCCCTAGGGCTTCAGCTCCGCGATGCGCCGGGAGACCTGGCCCTTGTCGAACTGCACGGCCTGCCGCCCGGAGGCGGCCAGCGCGCGCTGGTAGAAGTCGGCGGCGAGCCGCGATTGCCCGAGCTGGTCGAGGCTCACGGCCAGGTTGTAGGCGAGGTCGGCGCTCTCCGGGTCGAGGCGGTAGGCCTCGAAGTACGCGGCCTGCGCTTCCGTCCAGCGCGACTGCGACGCGTAGAGGTTGCCCAGCGTGAAGTGCAGGGCCGGGCTCTGGGGGTAGCGCGACAGGTCGGCGCGGAGCTGCCCCTCGAGGCCCTCGGGACGCGACAGGTCGGCGAGCGCGGCGAGCCCGGCGACGGCCGACGGGTTCTTCGGGTCTAAGCCCAGCACGCGGCGGTAGTGGCGGGTGGCCGTCGCGCGGTCGCCGGCACGGGCGGCGGCCGTGGCGAGGCCCAGGTGCGCGTCGATGCTGGCCGGGTCGGCGGCGAGCGCCGCCTCGTAGTGCTTGCGGGCCGCGGCGGGGTCGCCGCGCTTCAGGGCCTCGTAGCCCTGCGAGACCTCGGGACTCACGCGCGGGGGCTCGATCGTGCGCGTGAGCTTGAGCGGGGGCGCGGGCCTCGCGTCGGCCGCATCCTTGAGCAGGCTCATCACCAGTTGCTCGGCCGCCTTCGGCTCCGGCTTCGCCTTCGCGGGCGCGCCTTCCGCGCCGCCGGGCTTCAGCACGGCGACGGGCGGGACGGCGTCCTTGCGCGGCGCGGTCGCGGCGGGCGGGGCAGGCACCGCAGCTCCCGGAACGGGCGCAGCGGCGGAGGGGGTGGCTGCCGCGGGCGCCGGCGGCGGCGCGGGCGTGACGGGGCGCGGCGCGGAAGGGACCGGGCCGCGGGCCATCGGGCCCGGCGTCCGGTTGATCTCGTACCAGACGTAGCCGCCCCCGGCGATCGCCAGCAGCACGGCGCCGATGATGATCGCGAGGATGGCCTTCTTGCCGCCCGGGGCCGGCGCCGCGGGGGAAGGCGCTGCCTGCTTGGCCGCGAAGACGGTCTTGGCGCCTTCCCTGTCGCGCGCTGTCGCAGGCGCGGAGGCAGGCGCGGTGGCCTGTGCCGGAGGGGTGCGGGGAGGGGTGTCGTGGGATTCCAGCTCCAGCGGGCGGCGCCTGGCCGGATCCTGGGCCGGCGGCGGCGCGGCCGGCTCGGCGGCGTGCGCGGCGTGCGCCTGCTCGTGTCCCGTGCCCTGCCTTGCGAGCTTCTCCTGTTCGGCGCGCTTGAGGGCGTCGAGGAGGAGGCTCACTTCGCCCCTCCGGGCGGCGGCGGGTCGGGCACCACCGGGTTGGGCGTCAACTTCGGCCGCCAGCCCTCGCCGTCGTGCAGGCCCCGCAGCGCGTCGTGCAGCTCGCGCACGGGCGGCTCGCCTTCCTTGAAGAAGCGGCGGTCGGGCAGGTGGCGGCGGTAATCGGAGAGGTCGCCGTCGACGCTTGCGTTCCTCACCACCACGGGGCGCAGGAAGATCACGAGCTCGCGCTTCTCCGTCGTGTCGTCGCGGTAGCTCACGAGGTCGCCGAGAATCGGGATGCGCGAGGCGAGCGGCAGGCCGCCGCGCGAGCCCGTGAAGCTGTCGACCATGAGGCCGCCGAGGATCGCCGTCTGCCCGCTCGCCACGCGCAGGACGCTTTCCATCTCGCGCGTCTGCGTGACCGGGATCTTGCTCTCGATCGAGGGCGTCGTGAGCGAGCCGCGCAGCGACGGGTTGGGGTCCTGCACCTCGCCGATCTTCGCCGTCACGGTCGGGCGCACGTTGAGCGTCACCACGTCGTTGTCGCTGATCTGCGCGGTGAGGTTCATGATGATGCCAACCGGCAGCACGTTCTGCGTCGTGGTGAAGGTCGTGGTCGACACGTTGGCGTTCGTGTTGGTGTCGGCCTTGATCGTGAAGTACACCAGGTTCTCGGTCACGCGCAGGACCGCGGTCTGGTTGTTGAGCACCATCAGCACCGGGCTCGAGAGCACCCGCGTCGTGCCGAAGGTGTTGAGCATCTTGATGGTGCTGGAAAGGTTGCCGCCCGCGGCGGGATTGGGGTTCGCGTAGGTGATCGAGAAGGAATTGGCGGCCGAAGCGAGGCCCGCGCCCGTGAACGCCTGGCGGATCGAGTAGCCCAGCCCGTTGGTGGCGAGCGCCGACCAGTCCACGCCGGACTGGTAGGAGTCGCTCAGCTTCACCTCGACGACGGTGGCCTCGATCACGACCTGGCGGCGCGCCGCGCCGGTGACCTGCTCGAGGAACTCGGCGACCTTCTCGTGCTGGCGGGCCGTGGCCCGCACCGAGACGACCCCTGCCTCCGGGTTCACGATCACCGAGGCGGCCTCGCGGAAGGTGAGGCGCTGCTCGACCGTCTCGGACGCCTGCGTCGTCTGCGTCTGCCCCGGCGTGGTCTGGGTCGACGCCGAGGTCGCGACGTTGGCCGCCGCCCGCCGCGCGGCCGTGGTCGACTGCGTGGTCGAGGAGCCGATCTGCCCGCGGTTGGAGACGAAGGTCTCGCTGCTGCCTTCGGGCAGCAGCTTGTCCGTCTCGCGCAGCATGTCCTTCACGTTCCTCTCGAGCGTCTCCCAGAAGCGGTTGCGCGAGGTGTTGCTGATGCGAAGCGTCGAGTTGTTGTCGCCGGAGGTCGTCGTGCCCGCGGCAGCGCCCACGGTGCCGGAGAGGATCTGCGTGGCGACGGAGACGGTCTCCGTCGTGTCGCGGGCCATGTTCACGTAGTCGACGCGGTAGTTGCGCAGGTACGGCGTGTCGGGCATCACGTGGATCGTGTCGCCGTCGATCTCGTAGCGCATGTCGACCTGCTTCGCGAGGCGCGAGAGGATCTGCCGCAGCGTCTGGTCGATCGCATTGAGGGTGACCGTCCCGTCCACGCCGGGGTGGACGTCCACGTTCACCCTGGTCTCGGCGGCGATGGCGAGCAGGACGTCGCGCACGGGCTGGTTCGCCACCACGATCGAGTACTTGATCTCGGCAGCGCGCGCCTCGGGCGGCGGAGGCATCGGGGCCGGGAGCACGGGTTTCGGGATGCCGGGCGCCGCCGCGATGCGCTCGGGATCCTGGCGGATGTGGCTGTCAGGCTGCGCGAGCGGCTGCGTGCCGCAACCTGTCGCGGCCGCGGCCAGCGTGGCGACGGCGGCGATGGCGGGACCGCGGCTCAGGCGCATCGTCAAAATGCTCGTGTAAGTAATTGTTTTTGGTGGAAAACGCAGCAGGCCACTTTATAGCGTTTTCAGCAGGGGAACGCAATCGAAAACAGGGCCGGACACAGGCGCGAATCGGCTTGACGGCCGGCCACGCCCGCCTCAGGCGGACGGAGTGCGGCGGATGTCGGTCCGTACTGCCTCGACCGCGCGGACATAGGGCCGGAACTGGCGAAGGTTGTCCGGCAGGGAGCCCATCGCCTGGTTGGCCTCCTGCCGCGTCTTGAAGGCGCCGTAAAGGACGCCGACCTTGGGGGTCTCCGCGCTGCCGCTCGGGTAGAGGAAGAGGGACTCGGGGCCGATCGCGCGCGAGGCCTCCGCGAGGTAGGCGCGCAGGTAGTCCGGGTCCCGCGCGTCCGTCATCATGAGCTGGATCACGTAGCGGGCCCCGGACCCCTCCTCGAGGAGGGCGAGGCCGGCGTTGAACCGCGAATCGAAGGGCGACGGGCGGGGCGCGGCGGGCGCCGGATCCGGGTCGGGGGCGGACGCAGGCGGAGTGGCGGCGGTCTCCGCGGGCGTCCCGGCGGGCGCGGGCGGCGAGGCGGGGGGTTCCGGGGCCGAGGCGGGCGCCGGGTTGGCGGCAGGGGCAGGGGCTGCGTCGGGTGAAGGGGGAGGGGCGGCGGCGACCTTGCCCGAGGCCGCGTGCGCGACGGGGACGGGCGGCGGCGGGTGCATCCAGACGGCCAGTCCGTAGCCGATCGCGACCCCCGCGGCCACGCCGGCCAGCGCGGCGACAGCCGTGTTCCGGGACGACGGCTTGGGTGCCACCACGATCTGCGTGTCGGTGACGGCCGCGCGGGCGTGGTCGGCGCTCACCGTGTGCGTGCCGGCCGCGAAGGCGGCGAGAAGGGTCTTGTCGGCGTAGATGTTGATCCGGCGGGTCAGGCCCTCGGAGGCGTCGGCGATGATCCGCAGCGCCTCCTCGCCGAACAGGTCGGGGCCGTGGTAGCCGGCCGCGCGCAGGCGGAAGCCTATGTAGTCGCGGATGTCTCCCGCGGGCAGCGGCGCCAGGTTGAAGGCGTGCGTGATGCGCTCCTTGAGCTGGCGCATGTGCGGCAGGTTCAGGTGCTCGTCGAGCTCCGGCTGGCCGAAGAGCACGATCTGCAGGAGCTTCTCCTTGCCTGTCTCCAGGTTGGAGAGCAGCCGGATCTCCTCGAGCGTCTCCAGCGGCATCGCGTGCGCCTCGTCGATGAGGGCGACCACCTGCCGGCCCTCGGCGTGCAGCGCGATGAGGCGCTCCTGCAGGGCGCGCAGCATCCGCGTGGTGCTGGCGCCCTGCGTCTCGATGCCCAGCTCGCTCGCGATGGCGACGAGCATCTCGTCGCGCGTGAGGCTGGGAACGGCGAGGTAGATGGTCTCGACCGTCTGCGGCAGGCGCTCCATGAGGACGCGGCAGAGCATCGTCTTGCCGGTGCCGACCTCGCCGGTGACCTTCACGAGGCCCTCGCCGGCGGTGATCGCGTAGACGAGCGCCTCGAGCGTCGCGCCGCGGTTGGCGCCGGCGAAGAAGAACTCCGTGTGCGGCGTGATGCGGAACGGCGCCTCGCGCAGGCCGAAATGCTCCAGGTACATCGTCATGGGATGGGCGGGCGGCGGGTCAGTTGCCGGGGCCCGGCGCGGCGTTCGCGTCGGGCGCATCCGGTGACCCGAGTTTAGCACCGGCCCGCCCGGCCGCCTCGAGGCGGCTGTAAAGCGTGCTGCGCGAGATCCCGAGGAGCCGCGCCGCCTGGGACATGTTGCCCTGGGCCGCCTCGATGGCCGCGTCGAGGTAGGTCGCCTCCACCGCGCGCAGCGCCGCCTCCAGGCTGAAGGGCCGGCCGGAGGCCAGTTCCGCGCGGGCCGTCGACAGCCTGTCGCCGGCGGCCGACGGCGCGGGCTCCGCGGGCGCGAGCTCGCCCTCGAGATCGGCCTCGGTCACGGTGTAGCCGGCGAACTTCGTGTTCAGGCGGATCACGATGTTGCGCAGCTCGCGCACGTTGCCCGGGAAGGGGTAGGCCAGCCAGCGCGCCTCGGCGCCTTCGTCCAGCCGGAAGGGCTCCGTGCCGGCCCTCTCGCTGAACTTCCGGCGGAAGTGCTCGAGGAGCCTCAGCTTGTCCTCGCCCAGCTCGCGCAGGGACGGCACCGCGATCGTGAAGACGGACAGCCGGTGGTAGAGGTCGGCCCGGAAGCGGCCGAGGCGGATCTCCTGGCGCAGGTCGCGGTTGGTGGCGGCCACGATCCTCGCGCGGCTCACCCGCGTCTGCGTCTCGCCGACGCGCTGGTACTCGCCGTTCTCCAGCACGCGCAGGAGCTTCGCCTGGAGGTCGACGGGAAGCTCGCCGATCTCGTCGAGGAAGAGCGTGCCCTCGGCCGCGTCCTCGAAATAGCCCGCCTTGGACTGCACGGCGCCGGTGAAGGCGCCCTTGGCGTAGCCGAACAGGGTGGGCTCGACGAGCGAAGGCGAGATGGCGGCGCAGTTGAGCGCGAGGAAGGGCTCGCGCGAGCGCGGGCTGAGGTGGTGCAGCGAGAACGCCACGCGCTCCTTGCCGGCGCCCGACTCGCCCTCGATGAGGGCCGGGAAGGCGGACGAGGCGTAGAGGTCGATCTGGCTGCGCAGCTTGCGCATCGGCGGGCTCTCGCCCACAAGCGCGCGCGCCTCCTCGCCCTGGCCGTTCAGCGCGGCGAGCGAGCTCGCGTGCAGCACGCGCTGCAGGAGGGCGCGCAGGTCCGCGGGCTCGCAGGGCTTGGGCACGAGGTCGGCTGCGCCCAGCGCCCGGGCCCGCCGGGCGTTCGACTCCTCGTTCTGGCCGGTGAGCACGACGATGCGCACGTCCGGCGCGTGGGCGAGCAGGTCGCCGATCAGCTTGAAGCCCTCGTTCGGCAGGTGCGCGCTGGGTGGCAGGCCCAGGTCGATGAGCGCGAGGTCGGGCTTGCCCGGCATGTCGCGCAGGGCGGCGATCGCCGCGGCGCGGTCGCCTGCCGCCGCCACGTCGAAATCCGGCGCCAGCACGAAGGCGAGGCTCTCGGAGATCAGCGGGTCGTCGTCGACGAGCAATAGGCGGGGTTTCATCGGGGGCATGCCGGTTCGACGGTGATTATAGGGCTCGCCGGCGGCGGGGGCGCCGGCGATTGCTGCTAGAATTGACCCCCTTTTTCGTTCGCCTGCCCCGCCCTCCCCGCGTGACCGAAGAGAACCTGGTCGAGATCGATGCCGTCACGTTCGGGTACGGGCGCCGCGCCGTGCTCGACGGCATCTCGATGCGCGTGCCGCGCGGCAAGGTCGTGGCGATCATGGGCGGCAGCGGGTGCGGCAAGACCACGCTGCTGCGCCTCATCGGGGGGCAGCTCAGGCCCACGCGCGGCGCCGTGCGGGTCGGCGGGCGCGCGGTGCACGAGCTCGACCGCGACGGCCTCTACGCCTTGCGGCGGCGCATGAGCATGCTCTTCCAGTTCGGGGCGCTCTTCACCGACATGACCGTCTTCGACAACGTGGCCTTCCCGTTGCGCGAGCACGCGAGCCTGCCGGAGGACATGGTCCGCGACCTCGTGCTCATGAAGCTCGAGGCGGTGGGGCTTCGCGGCGCGCACAACCTGATGCCCTCGGAGCTCTCCGGCGGCATGGCGCGGCGGGTGGCGCTCGCCCGCGCCGTGGTGATGGACCCGATGCTCGTGATGTACGACGAGCCCTTCGCGGGCCTGGACCCGATCTCCATGTCGGTGGTCGGGAGCCTCATCCGGCGGCTGAACGACGCGCTCGGGGCCACCTCCATCATCGTCACCCACGACGTGGTGGAGTCGCTGCAGATCGTGGACTACCTCTACTTCGTCGCCGAGGGGCGCATCGTGGGCGAGGGCACGCCGGCGCAGATCCGCGCGACCGAGCTGCCGGTGGTCCACCAGTTCATCCACGGCGAGACTGACGGGCCGGTGCCGTTCCACTACCCGGCGCCGGCCTACGACGAGGACGTCGGGATCGCGCGGGCGCGCGCGGAGGCCGCCCATGCTTGACCGCGCGCGCCGCTCGCTCGCCCGCATCGGCCACAACTTCATCGACAACGTCTGGCGCGTGGGCGCCATGGCGCGCTTCTTCGCGCTCGTGCTCTCCGCCTCCGGGACCAGCTTCAAGCGCTTCCGCCTGGTGATGCGCGAGGTCTACTTCACGGGCGTGCTGTCGCTCATCATCATCGTCGTCTCGGGCCTCTTCGTGGGCATGGTCCTCGGGCTGCAGGGCTTCGAGACGCTGCAGAAGTACGGCGCGCAGGAATCCATCGGGGTCCTGGTCGCGCTCTCCCTTGTCCGCGAGCTGGGGCCCGTCGTGGCCGCCCTCCTCTTCGCCAGCCGCGCCGGGTCGGCGATCACCGCCGAGATCGGCCTGATGAAGGCGACGGAGCAGCTCACGGCCATGGACATGATGGCGGTCTCGCCCATGGCGCGCGTGATCGCCCCGCGGTTCTGGGCGGGCGTGATCTCGATGCCGCTGCTCGCGGCCATGTTCTCGGCGATGGGCGTCTTCGGGGGCTACCTCGTGGGCGTGGTTCTCATCGGCGTTGACAACGGGGCGTTCTGGTCGCAAATGCAGGCCGCCGTGGACTTCCGGTATGATGTCCTCAACGGCGTGATCAAGAGCTTCGTGTTCGGAATCGCCGTGACGGTGATCGCGACGTTCGAGGGTTTCGACGCTCCGCCGACCGCCGAGGGCGTCTCCGGGGCAACGACGCGCACCGTGGTGAGTTCGGCGCTCGCCATCCTCGCCCTGGACCTCGTGCTCACCGCCTCCCTGCTGCGCGGCGCGCACTGACGGTCGGGCCGCCAAGACACATCGGAAGCCATGGAAAGAACGACGATCGATCTCTGGTTCGGCGCCTTCGTGCTGGCGGGCTTCGCCGCCCTCCTCGTGCTCGCCCTCAAGGTGGGCAACCTGGGCGCGGACAATGCCCGGACGACCTACCGCGTGGAGGCGCGCTTCGACAACATCGGCGGCCTCAAGGTGCGCGCGCCCGTGCGCAGCTCCGGCGTGCTGGTCGGGCGGGTGGCCGACATCAACTTCGACAACGAGCGCTTCCAGGCGACGGTCACCCTTGCGCTCGACGCCCGCTACGGCTTCCCCAAGGACACCAGCGCGTCGATCCTCACGTCCGGCCTCCTCGGCGAGCAGTATGTCGGCCTGGATGCCGGCGGCGACGACAAGAAGCTCGCCGAGGGCGACCGCATCACCATCACCCAGTCGGCCATGGTCCTCGAGCGGCTGATCGGGCAGTTCCTCTTCAGCCAGGCCCAGGAGGGCGGCTCGAAGAAGTGAGCCGGCGGGAACCCCGGGCACGCCGGGGCGCTCCAACGCCGGCCCCGCATACGACAGGATCCCCCATGAGACGAACCCTCGCCAGCCTCGCCCTCAGCATCGCCGCGCTCGTCCCGGCTCACGCCGCGACCGACGCCGCGCCGGACGCGCTCGTGCGCAAGTCCATCGACGAGGTGCTCTCGACGATCAAGGCCGACAAGGAGCTGCAGAACGGCAACCCGAGGAAGGTGCAGGCCCTCGTCGAGGAAAAAGTCATCCCGCACTTCGACTTCTCGCGCATGACGCGCCTGGCCGTCGGCAGGAGCTGGGCGCAGGCGAGCGATGCCCAGAAGGAGGCGCTTACGCGTGAATTCCAGGCCCTCCTCGTGCGCACCTACTCGACGTCCATTTCCCAGTACCGCAACCAGGTGATCGAGGTGAAGCCGGCCCGGGTCGCCGCGGGCGACAAGGACACGCTCGTGAAGACGGTCGTGATCCAGCCCGGCGGCCAGCCCATCCCCATCGACTACGGCATGGAGAAGTCGGACCGCGGCTGGAAGGTCTACGACGTCCTCGTCGACGGCGTGTCGCTCGTGACCACCTACCGCAGCTCGTTCAACGACCAGATCCAGAAGTCCGGCATCGACGGCCTGGTGAAGACGCTCGCCGACCGCAACCGCTCCTCGGAAGCCCCGAAGGCGCCGGTGAAGGTCGACCTGAAGAAGTGAGCGAAGGCGCGCGCGCCGAGGTCCTGGCCCTCGAGGGAGCGCTCTCCTTCGAGACGCTGCCCCGGGTGCTCGAGGAGAGCCGGGCCTACAGCGCCCGGCCGGACCTCCCCGAGCGGCTCACCATCGACTTCTCGGCGATCACGGAGGTCGACTCCTCCGCCGTGGCGCTGCTGCTCGAGTGGCGGCGCGAGGCCGCCCGCCGCGGCAAGGGCCTCTATTTCGTGAACCTCCCGGCCAACCTCCTCGCGCTGGCCGAGCTCTACGGCGTCACCGGCCTCATCCAGCCCTGCCGGGCCTGACCATGGCCGTTCCCGCGGTCGAGGTGCGAGACGCGGCCAAGCGCTTCGGCGCCGTCCGCGCCCTCGACGGCGTCAGCCTCACGGTGGAGCAGGGCGAGTTCTTCGCGCTGCTTGGCCCCAACGGCGCCGGCAAGACCACGCTCATCTCCGCGCTCGGCGGCCTCGTGCGGCCCGACTCGGGGAGCCTGCGCGTGATGGGCCGGGACGTGGGCGCCGACTACCGCGACGCGCGCCGCCAGCTCGGCATCGTGCCCCAGGAGATCGTCTTCGACCCCTTCTTCACGGTGCGCGAGACGCTCGAGCTGCAGGCGGGCTACTTCGGGCTGCGCGGCAGCCGCCCGTGGATAGACGAGCTCCTGGAGCGCCTGGCGCTCGCCGGCAAGGCCGGGGCCAACATGCGCGCGCTTTCCGGCGGCATGAAGCGGCGCGTGATGGTGGCCCAGGCGCTCGTCCACCGCCCCCCGGTCATCGTGCTCGACGAGCCGACCGCCGGGGTGGACGTGGAACTGCGCCAGACCCTCTGGCAGTTCATCCGGGAACTGAATGCCGCCGGGCACACGATCGTGCTCACCACGCACTACCTGGAGGAGGCGCAGGCCCTCTGCTCGCGGATCGCGATGATGAAGGCGGGCCGCGTCGTGGCGCTGGGTTCGACCGAGCGGCTCCTCGCCGACTTCTCGGAGCGCGTGCTGCGCGTGAAGCTGGAGAACGGAGGGCTGCCCCCCGCCCTCGCGGCCGGCGCCACCCGCGACGCCGCGGGCTGGCACCGCATTCCCGTCGAGAACGCGGCGCAGGTTGAAAGCGCCCTCGCGCGGCTGCGCGAGAGCGGCGCGCGCGTGTCGCACCTCGAGGTCGCCGAGCCCGAGCTCGAGGAGGTCTTCGTGAGGATCATGGGCCGGGGCGACGCGCCCGCGGGAGAGGCCGTCCGATGAGGGGCATGGTCACCGGCGGGTTCCGGGCGCTGCTGCGCAAGGAGGTGCTGCGCTTCTGGAAGGTGAGCTTCCAGACGGTGGCCGCGCCCGTGCTCTCGGCCATCCTCTTCCTCGTGATCTTCTCCCATGCGCTCGCGAGGCACGTGGAGGCCTTCCCCGGCGTGGGGTACGCGCAGTTCCTCGTGCCCGGCCTGGCGATGATGTCGATGCTGCAGAACGCGTTCGCCAACGCCTCGTCGTCCCTCATCCAGTCGAAGATCACCGGCAACGTCGTGTTCATCCTTCTCGCGCCGCTCACGCCGGTGGACCTGTTCGCCGCCTACCTGCTGGCGGCGATCGCCCGGGCGGTCGTGGTCGGGGCGGGCGTGATCCTCGCGGTCGCGTGGCTCGTGCCGCTGCCCTTCCCGAACCTCCCCTGGCTCGCCGCCTTCGCCTTCGCCGGCGCGGGCATCCTCGCCGCGCTGGGCATCGTGGCCGGCATCTGGGCCGAGAAGTTCGACCAGCTCGCGGCCTTCCAGAACTTCCTCGTGATGCCGCTCACCTTCCTCGCCGGCGTCTTCTACTCGGTCGACACCCTGCCGCCCTTCTGGCAGGCCGCGTCCCACCTGAACCCGTTCTTCTACGCGATCGACGGCTTCCGCTACGCCTTCTTCGGGCAGTCCGACGTCCCTCCCTGGACGAGCCTCGCGATTGCGAGCGCCACCCTCTGTGCCCTATCATGGATGACCCTTCGCCTGCTGCGTTCGGGCTACAAGCTGAGGCATTGAGGCCGCCATGGCCGACAGACGATCCATCGAGGAAGCGATCCGCGGCGCCATCGAGTGCGCCCATCTCGACGTGCGCGGCGACGATGGCGTGCACTTCGAGGCGCTCATCGTGAGCCCCGCCTTCGCGGGGCTGGCCCGGGTCCGGCGCCACCAGCTGGTCTACGCGGCGCTCGGCGACCGCATGCGCGAGGAGATCCACGCGCTCTCGATGCACACCCTGTCCCCCGAAGAGTGGGCCGCCCGCTGAAACGCCATCCGGGGCCGGCCCTTCCGGCCCCCTCGTAACGGACCATGCAGAAGCTCTCGATCCAAGGCGGCGTCCCGCTTTCCGGCGAAATCCGCGTCTCCGGCGCGAAGAACGCCGCGCTGCCCATCCTCGCCGCCGCGCTGCTGGCGCGGTCCCCGCTCGCGGTGGAGAACCTGCCGCGCCTGAAGGACGTGGAGACCATGCTCGCGCTCCTCGAGCGCATGGGCGTGGGCGTGTCCCGGGAGGAGGGCGCGGCGCGGCTCGATGCCGGCGGGGCCATCGAGCCCATCGCGCCCTACGAGCTGGTGAAGACGATGCGCGCCTCGATCCTCGCCCTGGGGCCGCTCGTGGCGCGGTTCGGCGAGGCGCGGGTCTCGCTGCCCGGGGGGTGCGCCATCGGCGAGCGCCCGGTGGACCTGCACCTCAAGGGCCTCGAGGCGATGGGCGCCACCGTCGGCATCGAGGCGGGCTACATCCACGCGAGCGCGCGCAGGCTTCGCGGCGCGCGGATCGTCATGGACACGGTCACCGTGACCGGCACCGAGAATCTGATGATGGCCGCCTGCCTCGCCGAGGGCGAGACGGTGCTCGAGAACGCGGCCCGCGAGCCCGAGGTCGTCGACCTCGCCCGCTGCCTCGTGGCGATGGGCGCGCGCATCCGCGGGGAAGGCACCGACGTGATCGTCGTGCAGGGCGTCGACAGGCTCGACGGCGCGCGCCACGCCGTCATGCCCGACCGCATCGAGGCCGGCACGTTCCTGGCCGCCGCGGCCGCGACGCGCGGGCAGGTCACCCTCACGCACGCGCCGGTGGCGGCGCTGGATGCCGTGGTGGAGAAGCTGCGCGAGGCCGGCGCGCAGATCGGCGTCGCCGGGGACGCGATCTCCATCCGCATGCCGGGGCGCCCCCGCTCGGTGAGCCTGCGCACGGCGCCGTACCCCGCGTTCCCGACGGACATGCAGGCGCAGTTCCTCGCGCTCAACACGATCGCCTCCGGGACGGCGCTCGTCACCGAGACGATCTTCGAGAACCGCTTCATGCACGTGCAGGAGCTGCGCCGGCTGGGCGCCCGCATCGACATCGAGGGCAACACCGCCGTAGTGCAGGGGGTGGAACGCCTCACAGGGGCGACGGTCATGGCGACCGACCTGCGCGCCTCCGCGAGCCTCGTGATCGCGGGCCTCGTCGCGGAAGGCGAGACCGTGGTCGACCGCATCTACCACCTCGACCGCGGCTACGAGCGCCTCGAGGAGAAGCTCGTGCGGCTCGGCGCGCGCGTGCGCCGGGTCGGCTGAGGAAGGGGCCATGATCACGATCGCGCTTTCGAAGGGACGCATCTACGAGGAGACGAAGCCGCTCCTCGCGGCCGCCGGCATCGTGCCCGCCGAGGACCCGGAGACCTCGCGCAAGCTCATCCTCCCGACGGCCAATCCCGGCGTGCGCGTGATCATCGTGCGCGCCTCCGACGTCCCCACGTACGTGCAGTACGGCGCCGCCGACCTCGGCGTGGCCGGCCGCGACCTGCTGATCGAGCACGGCGGGCGCGGCCTGTACCAGCCGCTCGATCTCGGCATCGCGCGCTGCCGCATGATGGTGGCCGTTCCGGAGGACTTCGACTACCCCGCCGCCGTGCGCCGGGGCGCTCGGCTGCGCGTGGCCACGAAGTACATCCAGGTCGCGCGCGAGCACTTCGCGGCCAAGGGCGTGCACGTCGACCTCATCAAGCTCTACGGCTCGATGGAGCTCGCCCCGCTCGTGGGGCTCGCCGACGCCATCGTCGACCTGGTCGACACCGGCAGCACCCTGCGCGCCAACCGGCTGAAGGCCGTCGAGGAGATCCTCGCCGTCTCCAGCCGCCTCATCGTCAACCCCGCCTCGATGAAGGTGAAGCGCGCCGAGGTGCTGCCGCTCATCGAGGACTTCGAAAGGGCCTCCCGTGTCTGAGCCCCGCCGGCTGTCCACCCGCGACCCGGACTTCGGGTCCCGGCTCGCCGCGCTCCTCGCGTTCGAGGGCGCGCAGGACGAGGGCGTGGACCGCGCGGTCGCCGCGATCCTCGAGGACGTGCAGCGCCGCGGCGACGAGGCGCTCGTCGAGCACACGCGCCGGTTCGACAACTGGTCGCCCGCGGGGGCCGCGGATCTCGAGGTGCCGGCCGCGGCCTGCCGGGCGGCGCTCGCGAGGATCGGCGCGGCGGATCGCGAGGCGCTGGAGACGGCGGCCGCGCGCATCCGCGCCTACCACGAGCACCAGCGCCTGGAGAGCTGGCGGATCGAGGAGCCCGACGGCACGATGCTCGGCCAGCAGGTGACGCCCCTGGACCGCGTGGGCCTCTACGTGCCCGGCGGCAAGGCGGCCTACCCGTCCTCCGTCCTCATGAACGCGGTCGCCGCCAAGGTGGCGGGCGTGCCCGAGCTCGTGATGGTGGTGCCGACGCCCGCTGGCGTCCTGAACGACCACGTGCTCGCCGCCGCCGGCATCGCCGGCGTCGACCGGGTCTTCCGGGTGGGAGGCGCACAGGCGGTGGGGGCGCTCGCTTTCGGCACGGCGACCGTCCCGGCGGTGGACAAGATCGTGGGGCCGGGCAACGCCTACGTGGCCGCCGCCAAGCGGCGCGTGTTCGGGCGCGTCGGAATCGACATGGTGGCCGGGCCTTCCGAGATCCTCGTCTTGGCCGACGCGTCGGCCAACCCGGGCTGGGTCGCGATGGACCTCTTCTCGCAGGCCGAGCACGACGAGATCGCGCAGTCGATCCTGCTCACGGCCGACGAGGGCTTCGCCGGCCGGGTGCTCGACGCGATGCGGCGCGCCATCGGCGGCATGCCGCGGCGCCGGATCATCGAGGCCTCGCTCGCCAATCGCGGCGCCATCATCCTCGTGCGCGACCTCGACGAGGCCTGCGAGCTGGCCAACCGCATCGCGCCGGAACACATGGAGCTCGCCGTCGACGACCCCGAGGCGCTGCTGCCGAAGCTGCGGCACGCGGGCGCGATCTTCATGGGGCACCACGCTTCCGAGTCGCTCGGCGACTACTGCGCCGGGCCCAACCACGTGCTGCCGACCTCGCGCACGGCCCGGTTCTCCTCGCCGCTGGGCGTCTACGACTTCCAGAAACGCTCCAGCCTGATCCGGGTGTCGCGCCAGGCCGCCATCCGGCTGGGCGCCACCGCGACCACGCTTGCGCGAGCGGAGGGCCTCGAGGCGCACGCCCGCAGCGCGGAGCTGAGGGCGGAGGGGCCGAAGTGAAGGGGCCCGACGGCTGGGTGCGCGAGGAGATCCGCGCGCTCTCCGCCTATCACGTCGCTCCAGCAGCCGGGCTCGTGAAGCTCGACGCGATGGAGAACCCGTACCGGCTTCCCGCGGACCTCGCCCGCAGCCTCGGGGAGCACCTCGCGGGCGTGGCGATCAACCGCTACCCGGACCCGCGCGACGCCGCCCTCGAGGCCGCGCTTCGCGCCGCGATGGGGATCCCCGGCGAGCTCGACATGGTGCTGGGCAACGGCTCGGACGAGATCCTGCAGATGATCGCCGTGGCGCTTGCGCGCCCCGGGGCGACGATGCTCGCCCTGGAGCCCTCGTTCGTGATGTACCGCGTGAGCGCGGTCATGGCGGGGATGGGATACGCCGGCATCCCGCTCGCCGCGGACTTCACGCCGGACCTTCCCGCGGTCCTCGCCGCGATCGGGCGGTTGCGCCCGGCGGTCACCTGGATCGCCTATCCGAACAACCCCACCGGGAACCTCTTCCCGCGCGAGTCCGTCCTCGCGATCGTGGAAGCCTCGCCCGGGCTGGTCGTCGTGGACGAGGCCTACTACCCGTTCGCCGGGGGCGCCAGCTTCCTTGCCGAGGTCGGGCGCCACCCGAACCTCGTGCTGGTGCGCACGGTGTCGAAGCTGGGGCTCGCGGGCCTGCGCCTGGGCCTCGCGGTGGGCCCGCGCGACTGGCTCCGGGAGTTCGACAAGGTCCGGCTTCCCTACAACGTGAACGTGCTGTCGGCGGCGGCCGCCGCCTTCCTGCTCGCGCGCCGCGAGGTGTTTGACGGCCAGGCCCGCGCCATCGTGCGCGACCGCGCCGTGCTGGAGGCGGGGCTGGACGCCATCGCCGGCGTGACCCGCTTTCCCTCGGCGGCCAACTTCGTCCTCGCCCGCGTGCCCGATGCGCCGCGCGCGTTCGGGGGCCTGAGGGAGCGTGGTATATTGGCCAAGAACCTCCACGGCGCCCACCCCCTGCTCGCGAACTGCCTTCGCTTCACGGTCGGAACCCCCGACGAGAACCAGCGCCTCCTCGAGGCCCTTCCCCCGGCGATCGGCTGAATCCATGCGCACCGCGGAAATCCAGAGAGACACGAAGGAGACGCAGGTCTTCGTCGCCGTCGGCCTCGACGGCACGGGCAAGGCGAGCCTCGCCTCCGGCATCCCCTTCCTCGACCACATGCTCGACCAGATCGTGCGCCACGGGGCGGTGGACCTCACCGTGCGCGCGAAGGGCGACCTCGAGATCGACGCCCACCACACGGTCGAGGACATCGGCATCACCCTCGGGATGGCCGTCGCGAAGGCGCTCGGGGACCGGAAGGGCATCCGCCGCTACGGGCACGCCTATGTCCCGCTCGACGAGGCGCTCTCGCGCGCGGTGATCGATTTCTCCGGCCGCCCCGGGCTCGAGTTCCATGTCGACTTCACGCGGGCCCGCGTGGGGGAGTTCGACGTCGACCTCGTGCGCGAGTTCTTCCAGGGCTTCGTGAACCACGCGCTCGCCACGGTGCACCTCGACAACCTGCGCGGGGACAACGCGCATCACCAGTGCGAGACGGTCTTCAAGGCCTTCGCCCGCGCGCTGCGCATGGCGGTCGAGACCGATCCGCGCGCCGCCGGGGTCGTGCCGTCCACCAAGGGCTCCCTCTAGGCCGCCGCACCGGCCGGGCTCCTCCCGGCGCACCCATGGCACAGCGCATCGCGATCGTCGACTACGGGATGGGCAACCTTCGCTCGGTGCAGAAGGCGCTCGCGCACGTCGCACCCGGCGCCGCGGTGGAGATCACTGCCGATCCGGCGGTCATCCGCGCCGCCGACCGGGTCGTCTTTCCGGGGCAGGGGGCGATGCCCGACTGCATGAAGTGCCTGGCCGCGAGCGGCCTCGGGGAGGCGGTGCGCGAGGCGGCGGGGTTCCGCCCCTTCCTCGGGCTCTGCATCGGCCTGCAGATGCTCTTCGAGCGCAGCGACGAGGGCGACACCCCTGGCCTCGGCATCCTGCCGGGCGAGGTCCTCGCGTTCGCGCGTGCGGAGCCGACCCGAGCCGCGGGGCTCAAGATCCCCCACATGGGCTGGAACGAGGCCTGGCAGGCCCGGCCCCACCCCTTGTGGCGGGGAATTCCCGACGGGGCGCGGTTCTATTTCGTCCACAGCTACTACTGCGTCCCCCGCGACGCGGCGCTCACCGCGGCCGTCTCGCGCTACCCGCACGCCTTTACCTCGGCCATCGCGCGGGATAACATCTTCGCGACGCAATTCCATCCCGAGAAAAGCAGCGCCGCGGGGCTCACGCTACTCGAGAATTTCGCTTCATGGACCCCGTGAGGATCCGGCCTCGACCGTTCCCATGCTGATCATTCCCGCGATCGACCTCAAGGATGGCCGCTGCGTGCGCCTCGAACAGGGCGACATGGCCACGGCCATGGTCTTCTCCGACGACCCCGGCAAGACCGCCGCGCACTGGGCGGGGCTCGGCGCGCGGCGCATGCACGTGGTCGACCTGAACGGCGCCTTCGCCGGCAAGCCCGTGAACGAGTCGGCCATCAAGTCGATCATCGCGGCCGTGGACCCGGACATCCCCGTGCAGGTGGGCGGCGGCATCCGCGACCTGGACACCATCGAGCGCTACCTCGACGACGGCGTGTCCTACGTGATCATCGGCACGGCCGCGGTGAAGAACCCCGGCTTCCTGCACGAGGCCTGCGACGCCTTCCCGGGGCACATCATGGTCGGCCTCGACGCCAAGGACGGCAAGGTCGCCACCGACGGCTGGTCCAAGCTCACGAAGCACGACGTGGTCGACCTCGCGCGGCGGTTCCAGGACTACGGCGTGGAGGCCGTGATCCACACCGACATCGGCCGCGACGGCATGCTCAAGGGCGTGAACGTCGAGGCCACGGTCAAGCTCGCCCAGGCGCTGTCCATCCCCGTCATCGCGAGCGGCGGCCTCACCAGCCTCGACGACGTGAAGCGCCTTCGCGAAGTCGAGGCCGAGGGCATCGTCGGCGCCATCACGGGGCGCGCCATCTACGAGGGGCGCCTGGACTTCGCCGCCGCCCAGAAGCTCGCCGACGGCGAGGCCTGAGGCGGCCGTCCGAGCCGCCGCACGCCGAGCGCGACCATGGGCCTCGCCAAGCGCATCATTCCCTGCCTGGACGTCCACGCCGGCCGCGTGGTGAAGGGCGTGAACTTCGTGAGCCTGCGCGATGCCGGCGACCCCGTCGAGGTCGCGCGCCGTTACGACGAGGAGGGCGCCGACGAGCTCGCCTTCCTCGACATCACCGCCTCCAGCGACGCCCGGGACACGATCGTGCCGGTGATCGAGCGCGTGGCCGAGCAGGTCTTCATCCCCCTCACGGTCGGCGGGGGCGTGCGCAAGGTCGAGGACGTGAGGAAGCTCCTCAATGCCGGCGCCGACAAGGTGAGCATCAACACGGCCGCGGTCGACAATCCCGCGCTGGTCGCCGACGCGGCGGGGCGCTTCGGCTCGCAGGCGATCGTGGTCGCCGTGGACGCGAAGTCCGCCGGCCCCGGCCGCTGGGAGGTCTACACGCACGGCGGGCGCAAGCCCACGGGGCTGGACGCCGTGGCCTGGGCCGCGAGGATGGCGCAGATGGGCGCCGGGGAGATCCTCCTCACCAGCATGGACCGCGACGGGACGCGCTCGGGCTTCGACTTGGCGCTCACGCGGGCGGTCGCCGACGCCGTGCCGGTGCCGGTGATCGCGAGCGGCGGCGTGGGCACCCTCGAGCACCTGGCCGAGGGCGTGGAAGCGGGCAGGGCGGATGCCGTCCTGGCCGCGTCGATCTTCCACTACGGCGAGTTCACCGTCGGCGAGGCCAAGCGCTTCCTGGCCGCCCGCGGTATCGAGATGAGGCTCTAGGCCGTGGACTGGCTCGACGCGGTCGCCTGGAACGCCGACGG
>Ga0209477_1000619_pt1 | contig 22115 bp, 20 predicted proteins | sample KloWWTupernatant_FD_187180 | JGI IMG/M metagenome (GOLD analysis project Ga0209477, IMG submission 187180) | Active sludge microbial communities from Klosterneuburg, Austria, studying microevolution and ecology of nitrifiers - Klosterneuburg... | ecosystem: Engineered > WWTP > Aerobic digester >... | reverse complement strand
AAACCTATTGTATTTGGATAAAATTCACATAAGCGCAATACCTCTGTTCTATTGGTTGCAGGCATTTGTAATGAGGCAACTGCTATTTTTTCAATTCTGTTTTGCTCCCGCGTTCTAAGTGCAGAATCTGTTATTAAAGGCGAAGTAAATACAGGCGTGTTTAAAAAGCCGAGTTGCTCTGGATGCGCTTCCACAAATTCTAAAACAACATCCCTTAAGGTCGGATATTGATCGCATAAATTGATAACGTATGTTACTGCATTAGTAGTGTACTCTGCCAAAAACTTGCGCGCAACACAAAGAATAGTCTCTTCTTTCAATCCTTGTAAAAATGTATTTTCGGGAGCGCTCAGCCAAGATTTTAAGCAGGTGATGCCCACTGGGTTTTCTGCTAAAAAATTTTCGACTACTTTTAACAAATCAACTTTTGCACTAAACCATTTTTCATCAAAGATTTTAGGCCAAAAATGCGTATTATTTACACGGAGCTTATAATTTAGCATGACTTCAGCTGTTGCAAGTCCAAACTGTTCTGCAGCTGAATACGCGTCAAGAAGACACCAGCCACTCATAAAATTAAAATCTGTTAGCGTCGTGTTGGCAAAACACATTTCTGCTATTCTTACAAACTCTTTTAAGTTACATTGTATAAGATCAATGTTTAGATTCAAAGATGTTAAATTTAGCTCTCTTAGAAGCATTTCAACTATATCGCCCAATTGAGCAGCATTAATGTTTGGCAAAATACTTTGCGTTAATTTCAGCTTGATTATTTGTTTATTTGTCTTCAATAGAGCGCAATTTCTAATAAATTCCACACCATTTTTCGCATTATCATCCATACTTAGTTCTAGAGCATAAGTTAATGACGGGTGAATCTCTCTCATAAAAACGAACGCCGCGTCCGAATTTTTTGCAACCACTATATGAACAGACAATTTCACTGGCATGAAGTTACGCATCTCTTCCATACATGCACCAATGCTTTTTAGTTCTGCTTCTGTTTGATCTTTAATCGTGAGCGACAATGCTAATGTTTGAAACATTGATTTTTTAGTGTTTAACAATGCCCAGAGTATTTCTTTAACGTCTCCAGCTTCTCGGTAATTTGTTAAATCCATAGAAAATTCAGCGCACACCTGACTCAGATTTTTTAATTTTTCGAGCGCTTCGTCTATAAATTCATGTGCCCTTTTAGAATCCAAATTTTCAGTTGTAAGACAACCAGAAACCGCATCAACTGCGGGTGCATCCAGTTGATACTTAACCTCGTCAATGTTAGTAGACATTTTAATAAGCCTCACCGTGTTTTAAAGTAAGCGTTGCTGCCCCAATTCGTATAGCGTTGTATTTGTAATGAATACCCGTTGTCATTTCAAGCTCTCTTGTCTGTTGCCCCTTCTAGAAGTAAGTTAAATCACTATAATATTTATAGTAAAAATCTCTCACCTCCAGTTTGATACAAAATAACATAGCACGTCACTTAAATCTATGCTGAACAACTCAAAAAAACACGGTTTTTTATTCGGCTGTTGAGCTTTTCCTTTTTTTAATCTATCGTATTCGTGATTGTGGCAACCTTGGTTATATTAACGACGGCTCTATGTTTCAGAGAAAGCTAACTTTATTGTTGATAACAACAGGATGTCTCCTGATAACCGCCTGTGGCCAAGGTGGGCCGCTTTATCACCCTGACCAGCCACCGCCTATTTATGTTCCTCGCGATTAACCACAATGTTTGCGTCTCTGCTTAAACCCCTTTAAGCTTAAGGGGATGCTTATCAACTTTACGAAAATGCACGGTTTAGGTAACGACTTTGTCGTGATTGATCTGATTAGTCAGGCTGTGCACTTGCGTACAGCTCAAATTCGACGCATTGCAGATAGACATTTGGGCATTGGTTGCGATCAAATTTTATTCATTGAACCACCCACACGAACAACCGCCGATTTTTACCTGCGCATTTTTAATGCCAATGGCGATGAAGTGGAGCAGTGTGGAAACGGCGCCCGATGTGCTGCACGATTTTTTTATGATATGGGTTTTAGCAATAACCCTGCACTAGAAGCAGATTGTCTTGCAGGACCCCTTAGCTTTGTGATAGATGATCAGGGTGAGGTGACTGTCAATATGGGCATTCCAACATTCCATCCGAACGAGATACCCTTTATCAGTAAAACAGAAGCACTTCAATATCCTATCACTGTCGAAAATGCTGAACATAATATAAGCGTACTGTCGATGGGCAATCCTCATGCCGTTATAGAAGTTCCCGATATTGCACTAGCACCCATAAAAAAACTTGGATCCTTCATCAGCAAACATAGCTATTTTCCCAAAGAAACAAACGTTGGGTTTATGCAAGTCATTGATAAAAACCAAATCTATCTACGTGTTTATGAACGTGGCGTTGGCGAAACTTTTGCATGTGGCTCGGGTGCTTGTGCGGCCGTGGTAGCCGGCATACGTCTTGGATTATTGAGCAGCCCCGTATCAGTTGTATTTTCTAAAGGCAGGCTGCAGATTGCGTGGGCGGGCTTTAATGCTCCGGTCATGATGACAGGGCCTGCAACACGCGTTTTTATCGGACGCTTTAGGCTTTAAAAAAAATGATGCTTCAATCTGTTCAGGCTTTTTTGGGATCTCTTCGATTTGAGCGGCGCTCTTCCGAACATACGATTGCCAGTTATAAAACAGATTTGATGGACGCACTCGCGTTTTTTGAAGCCGATCACCTCAACACATGGCAAGACATACAAGAAAGCACCATCCGCGCCTTATTGGCCTTTAGACGCAATCAAAAAATATCACCCCGAACCCTTAATCGACAATTATCCGCACTACGTACTTTTTTTCGATATTTAATGCGCAGAGGTCTTATCACCGACAACAAAGCCATGCGTGTTCTTGCACTGAAAACAAGCCGTGCACTACCACGTGCACTCGATGTAGATCAAATGGCAAAGCTGTTAGAATTGCCTGCTTCAAATCCGTTTGCAATTCGAGATCTCGCGATTATGGAACTCCTCTATTCTACGGGATTACGTGTTTCTGAAATTGTCTCTTTAAATGTGCGGGATCTTGACCTTAAGCAACAACAAACTCCCGTGCTTGGAAAGGGCAAAAAATCAAGGCTTGCACTTATTGGCCGATGTGCCGTTAAGGCTTTAGAACAATGGCTCTCGATTCGCACAACGCTTGCAGAACCCGTTGAGCCTGCATTATTTGTTAACAATAAAGGAAAACGCTTAAGTGCGCGATCTATCCAATATCGTTTGTATAATATCGGGATACAACAAGGCGTTGAAACACGCGTTACACCACACCGTTTACGCCACAGCTTTGCAAGCCATTTGTTAGAATCTAGCAATGATTTGCGTGCTGTTCAAGAACTTTTGGGGCACGCCGATCTGAGTACCACACAAATTTATACAAAAGTTAATTTTCAACATCTTGCGAATGTCTATGATAAATGCCATCCTAGGGCACGCAAACAATCTGAGGAAAACAAAAAATGAAAATAAGCCTGCGGTTTCGCACCTTGCTTTGTTTAGGTGGTCTTTTGAGTTTTTTCTTTTTTTTAAGCACTTATTTGCTCGAGTATAGTTTTGGACTAGAACCTTGTCCGCTTTGCTATTTACAAAGGGGAATATTGTTTATCGTTTCTTTGGTTTTCTGCTTGGGTTGCTTACAGAATTGTAAACAACACGGCCGTTTAGTTTATGGTGCGATTTTATTTGTCTGCAGCATGCTGGGGGGAGCGCTTGCGTTACGTCAACTCTGGTTACAATATATCTCGCCTGTGCACGAATCCACTTGTTTTGCGGGATTTCAAAAAATGTTGGAATTAATGCCGCCATGGGAAGTTTTACAAGAAACGCTCCAAGGCTCACAAGAATGTGGCCAAATCGATTTTACTTTTCTAGGATTACCATTATCTGCCTGGTCTTTCTTTAGCTTTATGTGTTTGGGTATGTATGTTCTTATTTTGTGCTGGCTTCAAATAAAAAGGCGGATCTAAAACCCGCCTTTTTTAACTTCATCCTTGAAGAGAGACCTTCCTTGTCGATCAAGTCCATTTAACAAAATTCTATATCCTTCCTGGATACACTTTAAGAATAACAAATAAATTCATTTATTCAAGCCCTCAAAAAAAGAAAATAATTTTTTTAATGGGCAACCTCCAAACCACACTAAAAAATAACACATTGATTTTCAAACACTTAAAATTTTCTCGAACGCTTTTTCCTGTTTTCCGTTTTTTATATGGACATTGTCTTACAGGACTTTGAGCGAAGACTCGACAAAAACCGATCGATTGGCGTTACTGAAAGAAAACCCACAGCCAAGATCCTTGACTTAATAGAAATAGTGGCTTTTACTAAAAGAATGGACACATATTTTGGTTAACACGGAGGATACCATTTTGATGTTGGGAAAAAAAATTGAACCGTCTTCAACTTCACACATCCAACACCTCACACAACAATGGCTAGAACTCAGACAAGTCGTACTTGTACACTACAACGAACTCTGTGCAACAAAAGACCCCGAACCCAACATGCTACAAAAATTCTGTCAACATTTAATGGATTATATTTCGATGGGTCATTTCAAGATGTACGAGAAATTTGCAGAACATCATGAAACCAATCAAACATACTCAACAGGTCTCGACAAAACTTTATTGTCGAACATAACCATCAATACAGAAACGGTTCTTGATTTTAATGATAAATATACAGACCCTAAAAGTCTCGATGCCTTGTCAAAAGATCTCTCTCGAATAGGCGAAATACTTGCACATCGCATGGATTGGGAAGACACATTAATCACAGGCGCCGCGCCGCGCTATTCCAAAGGCCACTAAAAAACTTTATTATCGCTTTTTAGGTAATTGTTAATACTATTCGTCGCGTTCTAAATATTGCAATTTATCGGGCACATCTTTCCATTCTTCTGCATCCGGTAACCCGCCTTTATTTTGTGTAATCACAGGCCATTTTTTGGATAATTCCGCATTCAATGCTAAAAAGGGTTTCTGATCATCTTTTAAATCATCCTCTGAGTAAATGGCATTTGCCGGACACTCCGGTTCGCATAATGCGCAGTCAATACATTCGTCTGGATCGATTACCAAAAAATTAGGACCTTCTCTAAAGCAATCTACAGGGCAGACTTCAACGCAATCTGTAAATTTACATTTAATACAACTTTCTGTTACCACAAATGTCATTGCACCACTCCAAAACTTAATAAAAAGCTAAAATTCTAACTTTTTGCGTATCGCACCCTATGCTATTACTGTTCACTTTATACGACACTTTGAGACCAGACAACAAGCGCCAATTGCACCTCGAGGTCTAAGTCCTTATAATCCAGAAATGCCAAATAATCACCACCCAGAAAAACAGCAGCCACCAACTGCCGATTCCACTATTCAGTGCTTAAACGACCTGGAAGCCCAGAAAACCTCAAAAGGCCATCGCTTAGCCGAATGGACAGTGCAAATGGTCGGTTCTTGGAAATTTATCATCATCCAATCCGCTTTATTGGTTGTGTGGACAATTGTAAATATAGTCGCTTGGTTTGAACACTGGGATCCATACCCCTTCATACTGCTCAATCTTTTTTTAGCATTACAGGCTGCTTATACAGGCCCCGTGATTATGATGACTCAAAATCGACAAGCTGCACGCGATCGATTGGAAGCCCATAATGACTATTTAGTCAATATCAAAGCCGAACAAGAAATTCGCACCCTGCTAAAACATCTAAATGCACAGAGTCAAGCGATTGAAGAACTCAAAGGAATGGTAAAATCTTTACAAAAAAATGATCTTAGATAAAATCGTGTTCAAAAACCGCCTTCATAGAAGCATATTGGAATTCGATATTCATTAGAATACCCAACGCTCTAATTTACGTAAGCTCATTATAAACAATTCTGATAGCCGTCGGTTATGTAAATCGACCAATGGCTTAGTCATATAATACCCACGTACGCCCGCGATAATCGCGGCTAAGATGCCGGTTAATAAACGATCGTCCACGACCAACAATTCGCTTGGACTCACCCCTGTTTTTTGTAAAATAGACAGAATACTATCGGGATAGGGCTTTTTTCGTTTGGGAAAAATAAATTCCACACCACTAAAATGCTTCGAAAAATAGTCTGAGCGTTCTCTACTGGGTTTGTTTGTTAAAATAAAGACGTGCCCTGCACCAAAAATGTGAATACAACGATTCAGCCAATTTCTAATTTCTAAGTCAATTTCTGTGGCACCGTGTGATGCTAAGACCCCATCAAAATCGAGTGCGATTATTTTTATGCCCGTAGTTCGAAACAACATGAGATCTAAGGTTAAAATTGACTGACCCTGAAGTGTTTTGTCGCGCCTGTAAGCGCTCAACGCTTTTCGATGTCTAAAGGCCATCGCTAAGGCATACTTAATCCGGTTTATCATAACTTAATATAGAGCGTTTTTAGCACCAAAAGAAGCTGTTTTTATAATCAGGTATAAAAATGGGATTAGACCTCATACAATACCAACATGACACTGAAGTATTTAAATCTTATCAAAGACGAGTTGGGTGACGGATTCCGTCGAGGTTTTCAAGTGGCGCTGCAAAAATGCGATCTTGTCACACGCGAAGAATTTGATATCCAAACGGAAGTCTTAGCTAAAACCCGTGAGAAACTTGAAAAACTGACACGACAAATTACAATGCTTGAAGAAAATCTTAAAAACACTCGATAATTAAATAAAGAATCCCAGCGCCTTTCGAAAAAAGCTTAAATGCGATAAACTAAGTCCATGGAACAATTTCAATATATTTTAATTTTACTGGGATGCGCAGTGAGTGTTGTTGCGGTGTTTCGTCGTATTCACCTTCCGCCCATTCTCGGTTATCTTTTTGTCGGCATGCTGGTTGGCCCAGGAGGCTTCGCGTTTATTCCCAGCATCCAAGACCTCAGTTTCCTCGCCGAATTTGGCGTTGTCTTCTTGATGTTTACCATTGGTCTTGAATTTTCGTTCGCCAGACTTTTGACGATGCGACGGGCTTTATTAGGGCTGGGTGGTATTCAAGTTCTTTTATGTACGATGGTTGCAATGTTAGGAGGATGGTACTTTGGACTAGCGCCCAAAACAGCGTTTGTTGCTGCAGGCGCATTAGCGCTCTCTTCAACGGCTGTTGTCATTAAACAATTAGCCGAGCAACACGAATTACACTCGGTACATGGCAGACTATCTATCAGCATCTTGCTATTCCAAGATTTAGCTGCCGTTTTATTTTTGATTCTGATCCCCGCTTTAGCAAGCAAACAAGAAACAGCACTCTGGATTCCACTGTGTTTTGCATTAGTAAAGGGTGTTGGTGTTTGCGTAGTCTTGAGTTTTCTCGGCCAACGATTATTAAGACCCTTATTCCACGAGGTTGCAAAATCCCACTCAAACGAATTATTTATGATGGCAGCACTCATGGTTGTCCTTGGCGCTGCCTGGCTAACACACCATCTACAATTATCCATGGCGCTTGGTGCATTCTTGGCGGGTTTAATGCTAGGTGAAACCGAGTTTCGCCACCAAATCGAAATTGATATCCGGCCGTTTAGAGATGTATTGTTAGGGCTTTTCTTTATTACTATTGGCGCTTTACTGCGAATTGATACACTCCCGGCAAACGGACTTTGGGTTCTCATTATTTTGGCAAGCCTTATCGTCTTTAAAACATTATTAATTATGGGCTTGGCTCGTTTTGTTGGCGCTGTTTCTTTGGGAAAAGCCTTTCGTACCGGCTTAATATTAGCGCAAGGTGGTGAATTTGGATTTGTTATTCTAACGGTTGCCATTAACAATAAATTGATTGATCCCATACAAAGTCAGGTGGTGGTTGCCGCGGTTGTATTGAGTATCGTTGCCGCGCCGGTTTTGATTCGATACAACAAAGCCATTGGGCAGTTCTTGTTTAAACAAGACACGGTTCCTCCACCTGAAGAAATTAAAGATGTACAGCTGTCTGAGCATACGGCAGAACTAAAAGATCACGTGATTATTTGTGGATTTGGTCGTGTTGGGCAAATTTTAGCCCGTTTCTTAGAGCAAGAAAATATTCCATCGGTTGCATTAGATTTGGACCCCATGCGAATTTCTTCTTCTGCTTTAGCCGGAGAGCACGCTTTTTTTGGTGATGCCAGACGACTCGAAGTATTGGCTGCTGCCGGGCTCGCTCGGGCACGCATGGTGGTGATCAGTTTTGCAGACGAGCCCGCTGCACTAGAAACCCTCAGGCATATTCGTTCGCTTCGGTTGGACGTGCCTGTTTTTGTTCGAACGCGAAACGATTCTAATTTAAAAACCTTCCAAGAAGCTGGTGCAACAGAAGTCGTGCCCGAATCGTTAGAAGCGAGTTTAATGCTGGCTTCGCATTTACTCTTAATGCTGGGTGTTCCCGCATCGCGTATTTTATTTAAAATTCGTGCCATTCATTCTGATCGCTATCGCGTTATTCAGGGATTTTTCAAAGGGACGGATGACCCGACTTTACTCGAAGAAGCAGACAGTGCGCGTATGAGCTTGCACGCCATCACGGTGAATGAAAATGCATATGCGATTGGAAAAACCCTTCGTGAAATTAGCGATCCCGAATCCCTCTTGGCGATCAAAGTGTTAACGCGTGGCACTACACGTTATCCGGAACCTGATCCCGAAATAGTGATTCAAGCAGGCGATGTACTCGTTCTGTTTGCTACGCCAGAAGCGCTCTATTTATTGGGAGAGAAAATTCTCCGCGGGATCTAGCTCCTCAAATATATGTCATAGTTCGAAATCTTTATTTTTTTCTTCAGGCAATCCTGCTCTTCAAAAAGCGCGACATCCGCTATTTAGCGGATTGTAACCCTATTAATTTCGCGTATAACAACTGGTATGAAATTAGCAATTGTTTATACACGCGCTTCTCTTGGTATACAAGCCCCGCTTGTAACGGTAGAGGCTCATATTTCAGGTGGACTACCCGCTTTTACGATTGTGGGTTTGCCCGAAACCGCTGTGAAAGAAAGCAAAGACCGCGTGCGTTCTGCTATTTTAAATAGTCAATTTGACTTCCCCTCGCGTCGCATTACGATTAATTTAGGTCCAGCTGATTTACCCAAAGAAGGTGGACGCTTTGATCTGCCCATTGCTTTAGGTATTTTAGCGGCCTCTCAACAAATTCCAAGCGACTGTTTAAATGAATATGAATTTGCAGGAGAGCTGGCATTGTCCGGAGAACTCCGTTCTATTCAAGGCGCATTACCCGTTGCACTGGGTGCTCGAAAAGCCGAGCGTATTTTGGTTTTGCCGATCATGAACGCGACCGAGGCGGCGCTACCGGGAGATAACACGATTTATGCTGCCAACACTTTATTAGAAATTACCGAACATCTCTGTCGACGAAAACAGTTGCACCCCTTTAAACAAGCGCTGCCCTCCAGCACAGATAGCGATCGTACCGAATATGATTTATGCGATGTTCGCGGCCAAATGCATGCTAAGCGCGCCTTAGAAATCGCAGCGGCGGGTGGGCACAGTTTACTGATGATTGGACCACCTGGAACCGGCAAAACTATGCTGGCGAGTAGGCTTCCGGGTATTTTGCCTTCATTAACACTCGAAGAAACCTTAGAAGTCATCGCGATACATTCATTAATCCCAAACAGCGAACCTGCTTTACAGTGGGGCAGAAGACCTTTTCGCGCACCACATCATACCGCTTCTGCCGTTGCTTTAGTGGGTGGCGGCAGTCATCCACGACCCGGCGAAATTTCGCTTGCGCATCAAGGTGTTTTATTTTTAGATGAATTACCCGAATTTGATCGTCGTGTTTTGGAGGTGCTACGCGAACCCTTAGAATCTGGAACAATTTTAATTTCGCGTGCTGCACGTCAAGCAGAATTTCCAGCACGATTCCAATTGATTACTGCGATGAATCCTTGCCCTTGTGGACATTTGAATGATCCTAAAGGCCGATGTCAATGTACCCAAGAACAAATTAAGCGTTATCGTGCACGTTTATCGGGTCCTTTTTTAGATCGCATCGACATGCATATTGAAGTGCCAATATTACCCATCGCGACTTTAACGATAGAAAATTTTACTGCAGAAGAATCCAGTGCGATAGTTTTAAAACGTGTCAATGCGGCCGTTGCAAAACAACGCTCGCGATCTTCACGATTGAATATGCGTCTAAGCAACCAAGAAACACAAAAATACTGCAAACTCAATTCCTCTGCGCAAACCTTTTTCAGCAATGCAATAGAGAAATTAGGATTAACGGGACGATCGTATCATCGCGTTCTGCGCGTGGCCAGAACCATCGCAGATTTGGCTAATCAAGAGACTGTTGAGATTGCACATCTTGCTGAAGCCTTATCTTTTAGGCGGATTGAGAAACTGGATATTCCTTATGAGCCAAAACTGTAAGTCATTAAAGCAAATATGGATAGAAACAAAACACCGTTAAATTTGACCCGTTGGATTCTATTTGTTATAAACCACCTATGTATAAAATTTTCTTGATGAACTTTTTGTTGGCTATCTCAACCACTGTTGGGATGACCATTATCCCCTTCTTAGTCACCGATTCATTAGGCCTCTCCTTAGCTATCCTGGGTATTTTGGAAGGATCAACCGAATTTATGTCCAATGTACTGCGCTTGGCTAACGGAGTATTATTCGACAAAGTTAAAAATAAACGTAATATTTTTATTTTTTCCACCGGACTTGCCTTTTTTGCCAAGGCATTCCTCTTAGTTCCGGCTTCATGGTCCATTTTGGTTTCCAAAACTATCGAACGCGTTGCTAACGGTGCATTTGCGGCACCCCGTGATGCCTTCGTTGCTGAAAAAACTAAAAACAAAAAAGGCATGGCCTTAGGGTTGCTAACCGTTTCTAAAACCGCAGGATGTGTGCTTGGTCCTTTGCTGGTGAGTGCTTCTACACTCTTTTTGGGCACCTTGAAAGAGAATTTAAATATTCTGGTTGTTTTTTGTTGTTTACTCGTTTTTCCAGTTTTTTTGATGTCGTTCACACTCAGTGCAAAAGGAATCGAAACCAGTGAATTTTCGATGCGAGAATTTAAGTCTGTCTTCAAAAAGATTTTACCGATTCTTTTTTTAGCTTTATTATTTTTTATGGGTCGCTTTAATGACGGCATCTTGATGATTTATCTTAAACACAACGGATTTCCGGAATGGTTTTATCTTTCGACCATTGCCATTTTCAACTTTATTATGCTCATCAGCTCTCCCTTTATGGGGCATCACATTGATCGTGGACATGTAAAAAAAGTACTCTATATTACAATTGGCGCTTTATGTGCTTTTAATATTTGTTTCTTTCACATTAATTCCATGAATTGGGTTTTAGCTATCCTTGGCATTATTTCTTGGGGTATACAACGTACTGGCGCACAAATTGTTTTTTCTTCGCTGGTGTTTCAAGGCGTTGCAAAAGCCAATTACGGTACAGCGATTGGTTTATTTTATATCGTAAGTGGTTTTGGAACCATGGTAGCTTCATTTATCTGTGGATACATGGCTCAAGATTCTTTTTCTTCAATATTTGTTTTTAGTGGGCTCTTTGGCTTTGCATCTTTAGGCTTATCCTTCAGTCTATTAAACAGGAAAACTTCCTCCATTGATCTACCCGGAAATGCACAACAGCCTGCTTAGTTGTTTATGCCTTACTGAGAATGCGACACCATATATTCAACCGTTTTTTTGATGTCATCATCAGAACAATTCGTACAGGTTCCTTTCGGCGGCATCGCCCTGTAACCTTCTATTGCACGCTTCACCATTGTTGCCATACCGTCTGCGATACGCGGTGCCCAATCTGCTTTATCGCCAAATTTTGGTGCACCTGCAAGACCAGTGCCATGACAAATATGACACACTTGCTCATAATGTTGTTGACCAACATCCAATATAACCTTAGGTGTTTCTACAACCATTGCGCTACCGGCCTCAATCGTTACCTCCCCCTCTGGGTGAATCCGCTGTATAATTGCTTTTTCGTCGAGCGAACCCGATAAATCCGCAAATACTCGAGCAACAAAAAAAGTACCAAACGCGGTAATAATGAGTGGCAATACTAAGCGCCTCACAGTTCTTTTTTCTCCCTACAACACAACACCTAGACGAATGTGCTAATTTATCATATTATAGCCTTTTTCGCACAGGGTCTTCCCTTGCGTGCATTCCAAAATTATCCTAACAACTTAATCTATTGAGACACGCATGAATCCCATTGAACACGCGATAGCTTTGCTAAAAGCAGGAAAATTAGTCGCCATTCCAACGGAAACGGTTTATGGCTTGGGGGCAGATGCCAGAAACCCCGTTGCCATTCAAAATATATACCTGGCTAAGGAGCGGCCTTCTAGCAACCCGTTGATAATACACATATCTGACATGAGCGCACTGAGCGATTGGGCCATCGATATCCCCGACACCGCTTTTCAGCTAGCAAAGGCATTTTGGCCAGGCCCGCTGACGTTGATATTGGCACGGCACCCTAGTGTTCCCAAAATCGTCACGGGTGGACAAGAGAGCATTGCGATCCGTATTCCCAATCATCTTTTAACACTCGAGCTGTTAGAACGATTTGATGGCGGTATTGCCGCACCCTCGGCGAATCGATACGGTCGTATTAGCCCAACCACCACTGAACATGTTCGAACCGAACTAGGATCGCGTGTGGATTATATTTTAGAAGGCGGGGCTTGCACGCTGGGTATAGAATCGACGATTGTGTCCCTATTAGACGACATCCCCATTATCTTGCGTCAAGGTAGCATTTCTGAAACCGATTTATCTGCCGTATTAAAGCAACCTGTGCGCCAGAAACAATCGGAAAAAGGCGCTGTAAAATTGGAACATGATTTAATAACGCCTGGGTCACACCTCTCTCATTACGCACCCACAACACCTCTGTATTTATGTAAAAAAGAGAGATTTCTCGAAACGGCGTTAAACTGGGCTCGAAACAATAAACGATTTTGTGCGCTCAGTTTCTCCGTGCCCGTAAATGCACTCCTTGAACAGGGTGTTCCAGATTATTGCATTGCAAAATGGATAGTGGCTTCAGAGAATCACCACATGTATGCCCAAAAGCTTTACGCTTATTTACATGATTTTGATGCAACAAAAAGTGACTGCCTTCTAATCGAAAATCCACCAAACACAGCAGCATGGGCGGCTATTAGAGATCGCTTACAACGGGCTGCATCTTAGGGGCGGCAGAGAGATCTGCCTCTACAGATTTAAAAGTTGTTTTTAAGCCTTGTTCTTTTTTAAAGCGTTCGAGCGCCAAAACAATTAATTGATTGATAAGATCCGACAAACCAAGACCGCTTGCCTCCCACATTTTGGGATACGCGCTGGTTGAGGTAAAACCAGGAATCGTGTTAATTTCATTCACAATAATCTGACCATCGGGTTTTAAAAACATATCGACGCGCCCCATGCCTTCGCAACATAGCGCCTGATATGTTTTAACCGCAAGCGCTTGTAGCGCTGAAATCTCATTTGGCTTCAAATACGCAGGATATTTAAATATCGCCCCATGCCCTAAATATTTTTCTTCGTATGAATGAAATTCATGTGCAGAAATAATCTCACCTGGCAGAGAAGTCAGGGGCGTTTCATTTCCAATGACAGAACATTCAATTTCACGACCTGTTATACATTCTTCAATTAAGATTTTTCGATCAAACTGGAAAGCTAGCGCAATTTTTTCTTCAAATTCAGATCTGTTTTTTACTTTTGAAATGCCAATAGAAGATCCGGCATTCGCCGGTTTAACAAAGAAAGGTAATCCAACAGTTGTTTGAATGTGTTCGAAACTGACACTTTTATAGGAATGTTCCTGCAACGTTAAAAATTGCGCAACGGGAATACCCGCATCTCTTAACAATCGCTTCATCACGTCTTTATCCATACCAATCGCGGAAGCGAGTACTCCTGCGCCCACAAATGGAATGTTGGCCAATTTTAATAATCCTTGCACAGTGCCATCTTCGCCATATGGCCCATGCAATGCAGGAAAGATAACATCGAGTGGGCAATTAAGCGCTTTGCCGGTTAGGCTCACCAAAGGGTTACCCATTTCTTTAGCAACAAGTGCGACATTTTCTTTCTCGTTTTCTTTTTTGAAGTGGATTTTTTTGGGATCACTGGCATTCGATAAGCATGTCAGATCGGAATGTAAAAACCATTCTCCGGATTTATTGATCCCAATTAACACAATTTCATATTTTTCTTTATCCATTGCCTCTACAATGGTTTTTGCAGAAAGCAAAGAAATTTCATGTTCCGCCGATCGGCCTCCAAAAAGGACCCCTACGCGTATTTTTTTAGACACAGTTAATCGCCTTTCTGAGTTTATAAATTTCAATACTAAATGCCATTGATCTTATCATAATAGATCTGTCTAAAATATCACTCGTTCAAACACTCAGACTGGATGGGGTTATGGTGGCGGAACGGGTGGCGGAGCGGGTGGCGACGACGAAATGCTTCTAGCGCCTGCACCCGTACTTCCCGCTTCTGAAACAGCTAAAATATCGATAGACGTCCCTTCAACAGGCTCTTGTGTGAAATGATTACCAGGAGTGCATCCTGTTGTCAGTAAAGCGAGTCCAATGAATAACCCCACAAAAACTTTGGTTTTATTGACCATAACCATTGTCCAGTTCTCCTTAAATAAAAGCTTTATACCTAAACATTATCTACGTTTAAAAATTCCAACACATCAAAAGAGAAGCATTATTTTCTGTATATCCTTGCTGTTTAACTAAAAAATCATAGACACCCGTGATAGAGAGATCAGGTCTCACAAAATACTTAAGAGATGCGCCTAAATTTAAATTGTTCTTTTTATTATTTTGAGCACTAGATGCAAAAGGCGCGCCGGAAGCGGAAAATGTGAAACTTGGATTAAGCAGTGGATTTTTTAAATCTCTCAGATAGAATGCGCGAATTTCTGTCGTGACAGCTGGTTGAATATACATAACTCTTCCACCAATCCCTGCTTTTACACCATCTGCAGCGCTGGAGCTGACAGAAAGGTTAGAGATATCCGCGCCCGTTTCGTTGCGACCACTTTCGTGAAAATGTACATAATACAAAGATGCTTCAGGGATGAGCTGCCAATCAGATTGCCTGCTCATATGGCCTATTCGAACCTTACTAAAAAATGCAGCACCTTTAAAACGAGAAAGCGCTTGGAGTGTAGTACCGGAAATAGCACGTTTAGACTTGCTCCAACTTTCAGTTCTCGATAAAAACAGGCCTAAAAAATACCCATTTTCCACTAAATTTGCATAACCTAAAATTTGCCCGTAATCACTATTAAGCGTATCTGATGTCGCAATGTTTGTATGACTCTCCGCGTAGGTTGCGCCACCCCCTATTTCAAACAAATCGAGTGCGGTCTTAAAATTATAATCCAAAAGATATCCAACACCACCGCTTTTAATATGATAGCCATTGATGTTTGCAGAAACATCTGTCTTTTGTCGTTGAAATGTTCCAAAAATGATAGGTTCACTTTCGTAATCCTTTAAGTCATGTGTACTGGTAGGCCTCGTTTGTTTTTGAATAAATTTATTTTCAACTTTAGCGTTAACAGAAGTCAAACTCGCCCGAATACCCGCTGCAGAAATTGTGTTGGGCGCTGTACCTGCAAGCAGTATTGGAGAAAAGAGAAGATTGAATGCAAAAATTGTTCCAACATGCGTCCACTGATTTTTTTCCCTCTTATTCATTTGAAATCTCCATTTTCCGCAGATATACGCCTTTTCAGCTTAGCGAAAAATGCAGAAATGTCAAAAGCTATATTGATAATCTCAAAAATATAGTCCACCAGATTTGATCCGGGCAAGCGCTGAGAGCGAAAAAAAAGAAACTTATTTTTTAGATTCTTCCAAAATCACATGATTCAGGACAGCTTTTAATGCTTCTTCGGTTCCCGCTGCTTTGGCCGTTAATAAATAGCTGCCTGACGGGGCATTAACAACAATGACTGGACTTAGCCTAATATGATACGCATTTGCAAGTGCTACCGCTCTCGCTAATTCGCTGTTGACAGAAAATGATTGGTATAGTTCTGAAAATTGTTTTTCCGAAACACCTTTTTCATTAAAAAATTCCTTCAATAGTTTTTCGTCACCGAGATCAATATGATTTTTGTGGATAGCTGTAAAAAATTCAGAATCGAGAACATCTGTTTTTCTTAAATTTTTAACCATAAAATAGGCCTTACCTAGGGTTTCCCATTTTTTATTAAAAACAACGGGGATACTATAAAAAACAACGTTAACAGGCTTTGTTTGAGCCCATGAAATTAATATCGGATGCAAACGACCACACCAAAAGCAACCATAATTAAAAAATTCAATGACTTGAATTTTGCCGGGATCTTCATTAATAAAATCTTGAATATTTTTATCCGCAGTGATTTCGTCACTGATTCGATGATAATGCTTACCTTCCTCAAATACGATGGGCATTTTAGCAGTCTGTGTTTGTGTCGCAGATAAGGGGACATGTGCTTTGGCTATTTTTTCTCGCTGAATTTTTCTGTAAAACAATCCAGTTGCCAGCATTCCGGCAACCACCAATAAAATCAAACTCATCTTTAAGTAGGTTTTTTTCATATTTTTCATAAAACTAATGCAACCCCGATACATAATGACTAACGGCTTCTATTTCTTCGTCCGTCATTCGCTTGCTAATATCTCGCATTATCCCGTTCACATCGTTTGCACGCGCGCCACTTCGAAATGCCTTTAATTGTTCAATGATATAATCCGGATGCTGCCCACTCAACGACGGAAAACCCGCAGGAATATTGCCTTCTGCACGCGGACTATGACATGCGCTACAGGCAGGCACACCTGTTGTTCTATTTCCGCCTCTATACGTCTTTTCGCCCAATGCCACAAATGTTTGCGGTGTAGAACCCGGCGAGCCTTTTTGACTCGCATAAAATGCCGCCAAATCTGCCATATCCTGATCGGATAGCGCTGCTGCAAAACTCAGCATCACCGAGTTAAATCGACCACCTTTGTCGCCCGCTTTAAATGCCTGCAATTGTTCTATAAAATATTTTTCGGGTAAGCCTGCAATTTTCGGCCAAGCAGGCACCACACTATTTCCATCTACCATATGGCATGAAACGCACACCTGGGATTTCTCACGCCCAGCAGCAATATCGGGGAGAATCTCGGGCATGCTACCGGCAAACGCCACACCCATTCCCAAAAAAATCGCTAATCTTATCCAGATATGCATCACTTAGTTCCTATAAACCTGTTATCATAATACCCAAAATGAGCATATTAAACTACAACCAGATCGCATTTTTAAAGAGTGCCAACAGCAAAGCAGGGCTACCAAACGATAGTGGGGCTGAGGTTGCGTTTGGCGGACGCTCTAACGCCGGTAAATCCAGCGCCTTAAACAAGATTACAGGCATTCATCGCCTTGCCAGAACCAGCAAAACGCCTGGAAGAACTCAGTTGATTAACTTTTTCCAGTTGGCGGATCCTGAAAAACGCCTGGTAGATCTACCTGGTTATGGTTATGCCAAAGTGCCAGATTCTATCAAAAAACACTGGCAAACTATCGTGTCTCAATATCTAACAGAAAGAAAAAGTCTTAAAGGTCTTATTTTACTGATGGATATTCGACATCCACTTAAAGCACAAGACTGGCAAATGATTGAGTGGTCTCTTGCACACCAATTGCCAACACATATCTTATTAACAAAAGCAGATAAACTCGGTAGAGGCGCTGCGCGAAATACCTTGTTAATGCTTAAAAAAGAACTGCTGGGTTATGAAGAATTTATTTCTTCTCAGTTATTTTCAATGCTAAGCGGAGAAGGCATCGTGGAAGTGCAAGAAAAATTAGATGAATGGTTGCAGGCTGAACATGCATAAAAGAAGTCTCCTGAAATAATGGACAGACTCCAATTCGAGAGTGTAAAAACAGACATAGTTACAATTATTTTTGCGCAGAGCCTAATGCGCCTCATCCCAATTGTCTCCCACACCCATTCCTACTTTTAAAGGCACTGAAAGCGGCAGGATTGTTTCCATAATCGTTTTAATATGAGACAGTGCTTTGTCCAATATTTTTTCTGATACCTCAAACACTAATTCATCGTGCACCTGCATAATCATCCGCATATCCAAGTTATTTTGTAAAATCCACTGATCTAGTTGAATCATAGCTAATTTAATAATATCGGCATTGGTACCTTGCATCGGCGCATTAATTGCGGCACGTTCTGCTGCACGACGTGTCGCCATATAGGATGATTTTAAGTCGGGAAGATATAAACGCCGACCCGTTAACGTTTCTACAAAACCCTCTTCCAGTGCACGTTTCCGAATCTCTTCCATAAATACCCTAACACCTGGAAAACAAGCGAAGTATCGCTCTACCTGTTTTTCTGCATCCCCTCGCGAAATACCCAGCTGTTTTGCCAAACCAAAAGCCGACATCCCATACATCAAACCAAAATTAATCGCCTTGGCACTGCGTCGTTGATCAGACGTTACCGCCTCTAAACTTACACCAAAGACAGCGGCAGCAGTACTTTTATGAACATCATCTCCCAAACTAAACGCTTTTAATAATCCTTGATCTTGAGACATATGTGCCATAATCCGCAATTCAATTTGAGAATAATCCGCAGCAACTATTTTGTAACCCGCTGGCGCAACAAAAGCGCTGCGAATTTTTCTGCCCAGCGGGGACCTAATCGGAATGTTTTGTAAATTAGGATCACTGGAAGAAAGTCGTCCTGTCGAAGTAATCGCTTGATGATACGAAGTATGCACACGTCCTGTTTTTGCATTTATCTGTTGAGGTAGCTTATCTGCATACGTGGATTTTAATTTACTTAAACTGCGATATTCTAAAATAATTTTCGGCAGAGGATAATCTTCCGCCAATTGCTGCATAACAGATTCGGCGGTAGAAGGCTGGCCGGTAGGCGTTTTTTCTAAAACAGGACATTTTAATTGTGTGTATAATATTTCTTGTAGTTGTTTAGGCGAATTAATATTAAAAGACTGACCCGCCATCTGATAAGCTTCTGTTTCTATTTCTGCCAAGCGTTTGCCTAAGACGACACTTTGAGCAGCCAAGCATTGCGAATCAATTAAAACGCCACCGCGCTCCATACGAACCAAAACGGGTACCAATGGCATCTCAATTGTTTCAAAAACGTTTTTTTGTTTTGGCAATTGTTGCAGTAATGGCCAAAATTTTTGATGTAATTTTAGTGTAACATCTGCATCTTCAGCCGCATAAAAAGCAGCGCTTTCTAGAGGCACTTGGTTAAATGTGATTTGTTTGGCACCTTTGCCAGCCACTTCTGAAAAAGAGATTGTTTTATAGTGCAAATGACGTTCTGCTAAAGTATCCATATCATGCCGCGTTGCCGTGCTATCTAGCACATAAGATTCCAGCATGGTGTCAAAAGCGATACCCTGTAACATAATGCCATGATTCGCCAACACCTCACTATCATACTTCAAATTATGCCCTACTTTGAATCGTTTTTTATCTTCTAACACGGGGCGTAATTGTTCCAATACCCATTCTCTATTTAATTGCAGTGGCGCACCCATGTAATTATGTCCTACCGGAAGATAAGCAGCTTCGCCCGATGTAACGGCAAAAGATAATCCTACAATTTCCGCCAACATATAATCCAAACTGGTTGTTTCTGTATCAAAAGCAAATAATGCTGAATCTTCAAGTTTTTTCAGCCATTTTTCAAAAACGGTTTTTTCTAAAATTGTTTCATAAATTGCTAAATTCTCTACGCGCTTTTCAGTATTATTATTTTTCAAATCTTCTTTTGTTGCTTGCAGCTCTTTTGTCGTCTCTGATTTATTTTCTGCTTCAGATCTATTTAAGTCTTTTAACCAGTTTTTAAATTCCAGCTCTGAAAATAAATTTTTTAATTTTTCTATCTCTCGTTTTTGGAGAACAAAATCAGCCACTTTATGCTCAACGGGTAAATGGACTTGAATCGTAACAAGCTCCTTAAACAAGGGAAGCTGCTCTAAAGCATCGCGGAGATTTTCGCCAACTTTTCCAGGGATATCCAAGGCATGAGCAACAACTGCTTGCAAACTGCCATAAGTTTGCAGCCATTTAACGGCGGTTTTTGGCCCCACTTTTGGCACACCGGGTATGTTATCCACGGTGTCGCCTATTAATGTTAAATAATCTATGATTTGTTCGGGTGGTACTTCAAATTTTTCTATCACGCGAGCACGATCAAAAATATCCTCTGACATGGTATTAATTAAAAAAATTTCTTCGCACACCAGTTGTGCAAAATCTTTATCACCCGTAGAAATTAAAGTAAAGATGCCGTTCGTTTTTGCCTGCTCTGCCAGCGTGCCAATAATATCATCCGCTTCAATCCCGGGAATAACCACCAATGGCAAACCCATCGCTTGAATAATGGCATGCAATGGTTCTATTTGTTGCTGCAATTCATCGGGCATCACAGTCCGATTGGCTTTATAGGGCTCGTAGAGCGCATGTCGAAAATTTTTCTCTTTACTGTCAAACACAACGGCCATTTTTTCAGGGTGATAGGTTTTGATAAGTTTGTGTAACATATTAACCACCCCATAAATCGCGCCTGTTGGCAGACCTTTAGAAGTGGTAAGAGGCGGGAGCGCATGATATGCGCGAAATAAATAGGAAGAACCATCCACCAAGATAAACGGATTTTTTGGAATAACAGGCATTGTTTAAGACTCTATTTTAGGAATATCAATAACACATTATGCCTATCTCTACTATACTTATAAAGTAGTCATTGAACAGACTCTTGCGAATTAATCCATCTTGGTCATAAGAACTCAGGAATAGACAATGAGTAATATCACCTTAAGTTTATATATGGCAATAGGTCTTCTGATTGCTGTTTCATTTGTCTATTTAATTTGGCTCTACATACACTTTAAGAAATTATTAGCAGTGCTCAGCACTACCATTGAAAAAGTCGTGCATTTTTCTAATGCGGATCCTTTAACGGGCTTGCCCAATCGAACGCAATTTTTCGAAAACTTAAAAAATAAGATTGCACTACCGAGAGAAAAACATCAAAAGCTTGCGCTTTTCTTTTTAGATGTTGATAATTTTCGAGGCATCAAAGATTCTTTAGGTTACGAAATTGGAGATGGATTACTACAAGCCATCGCCAAACGTTTAAGCATTAGCTTTTCAAATAAACGAGAATTATTCGCGCGCCTAGGCAGCGATCAATTTACAATTATGATTGATGAGCTTGACACACAAAATAGCATAGACGATGAGGCCAGAAGAATATTGGCTTTACTAGCGCAACCTTTTTTAATACAAGGGCATGAAATAAGAACAACTGCTTCTATTGGAATTAGTGTTTATCCCGAAGACAGCGAAAACATTGAATCTTTGTTAAAATTTGCTGGCATCGCACGTCATCAAGCCAAAAAAATCGGCAGCAATACATTTAGTTATTATACACTCGCAATGAATACCGAAATAGCTACAAAACGAACAATAGAAGTGCATTTACGACATGCCATTGCCAATAAAGAACTCTTTGTTTATTATCAACCCAAAGTAGATGTTAGAACACGCAAAATAGTGGGCGCAGAGGCGCTGCTGCAGTGGATTAACCCTGAGCTGGGGAGAATATCTCCGGCACAATTTATTCCACTTGCCGAACAAACAGGGCTTATTATTAACATTGGTAATTGGGCTTTAAAAGAAGCGTGTGTGCAAACTAAAAAATGGCACGACCAAGGGTTTAACGATTTCGTGATTGCCGTTAACCTTTCGGCTTACCAGTTTAAAATGGGAGATATTGCAGAACAAGTTGCAAGCGCACTTTGGGACAGCCAATTAAACGCTAATTTTCTAGAACTCGAGTTAACTGAAAGCCTCGTCATGGACAATATGGAAAAATCTTTACTGATGCTACGTGTTCTAAAAAGCATGGGCATTAAAATTTCCATTGATGATTTTGGAACAGGATATTCTTCT
>Ga0209477_1000618_pt1 | contig 22147 bp, 26 predicted proteins | sample KloWWTupernatant_FD_187180 | JGI IMG/M metagenome (GOLD analysis project Ga0209477, IMG submission 187180) | Active sludge microbial communities from Klosterneuburg, Austria, studying microevolution and ecology of nitrifiers - Klosterneuburg... | ecosystem: Engineered > WWTP > Aerobic digester >... | reverse complement strand
CCGCGTCGGCACCGGTGCCCCCGACGCCGATGCGCAAGTTGTCGGCGCTGCGCTGGGCGCGACCGGCGTGGAGCGTGCGCCCCGTCGGCGTCGCAACCTGGCCGAGCGGATCGCGTCGTTCATGGAGCGCCGAGTCGACCGGCGCGGCGTGCTGCGCAAGGGAGCGATGGCCGGCACCGCGCTGGCGGTCGCTCCGGCGACGTTCGCGCTGCGACCAGGGAGCGCGTATGCGGCGGTGTGCGCACGCAACGCGCTCTGCAACGACGGCTACACCGAGTTCTGCTGCACGATCACCGGCGCCAACCAGTGCCCACCCGGCACGGCGCTCGGCGGGTGGTGGAAGGTCGACGGGTCCAACTTCTGCGGAGGCGGCCCTCGCTACTACATGGACTGCAACGCCGGCTGCGGCGGCTGCGGCTGCGGTGCCAACGGGATCTGCCCCGGCGGCTGTTCGGGCACCCCGTGCGGTTGCGCCAACGGTGACTGCAACAACCGCAAGGCCGGCTGCACCGGGTTCCGCTACGGCCAGTGCAACCAGGGCATCGCCTGCTTGGGCCCGATCGTCTGCCGCGTCGTCACCTGCACCGAGCCGTGGCGCCTCGACGGGACCTGCACCACCGCGGCGCGGACCGACAACGCGACCCGCTACCACTCGCGTCCGTGCCTCGAGGTCGATGCCATGGGCAACGTCGACTCGCTCACCGTGGTGCCGGGGGGTGTGCGCGTGACCGGATGGGCCATCGACCCGACCGCCGTCGGCGTGCCGATCAGCGTCAACGTCTACGACTGCCTGCGCCCGCAGGCCACGGTCGTGGCGAACGTGTGGCGCGACGACATCGCCCGGAGCTTCCCCGGCCAGGGCCCAGCACACGGCTTCGACGTCTTCTACCGCTTGTGCCCCGGCGACCGGCTGGTCTCGGTCGCCGCCAACGACACCTCCGGCAGGGGCTCGAACTGGATCTTCCACCGGATGGCGCGGATCGACCCGAACCCCAGCGGTCACTTCGACCAGGTGGATGGCGGCGTCGGCACCATCCGTGCCACCGGGTTCGTCATCGGCGCCGACGGCGGCCAGCTCCCGGTGGACATCTTCGAGGACGGCCGGCTGGTCACCCGCGTCGTCGCCGGTCTGAGTCGACCCGACATCGCCGCGGCCTATCCGCACCTCCACGGTCACTACGGCTTCGACGTCAGCTGGGCTGCGGGGCCGGGGTCCCACCACGTCTGCGTGGTCGCCCGGGGCCCCGGTGGTCGCGACGTCGACCTCGGCTGTCGATGGGCGGCCGTCGCCGCCGACCCTCAGGGCGTGGTCGAATCGGTCACGTCGCCTGGCTCCGGCTCGGTCCGCGTCGTCGGGTGGGCAACGGACGCGGACGTCGCGGCGCCGATCCGAGTCAGCGTCACCGTCGACGGAGCCGACCGGGGGACCTACCTGGCCGATCGCACCCGAGGCGACCAGTGGAACGGCCGAGGGTTCGACGTGACGTTGACCGGGATCGCTCCCGGTGCCCGATCGGTCTGCGTGACCGCGCTCAACGCCGATCGCGGGCGTGACGTGGTGCTGGGCTGCAGCACCACCGGCGTCGCCGCCGTCCAGGCCGGCCAGGTCACGGCGTTGGAGGCGACCGGCGACGGCGTGCGCGTGGCCACGACGGAGGTCACCCGGACCGACGACTCCACCGCCTCGGTCCGCGTGCTCGTCGACGGCCAGTTCCGTGCGTCGCTGCGGGCCGGTCCGGGCGGCATCGACGAGTCGCTCCCGTTGACGCCTGGTGAGCACGAGGTGGTGGTGACCACCACCTCCGACGGCCCGCGGACCATCCCGATCGTCCTCGCCAGCGCGGCGATCTCGGTCCCGGACCCGGCCGCATCCGACGCGTCGCCGGCATCGGGGAAGGCAACCGGATGACCGTCGCGGTGGTGCTCCTCGGTGTGGTCGTCGCGCTGCTCGCGGTCCTGGTGATCAGCCTGCTGCGCAGCCACGCGGAGATCCTCCGCGCGCTGCACGACCTGGGCGTCGACCTCGATCCCGATCAGCCGGCGGACGCGGCGCGAGCCGCCCGCGCCGCCCGCGCCGCCCAGGGCGACCTGCTCACCTCGGAAGGTGCCGCGGCGGAGGCCGGCCGGTCGGCACCGTCGTCGAGCACGGCAGGGTTCACGACCGCGGACGGCGTGGCCGAGCCCGGCGACCTGCTCGGCATGGGTGCCTTCGACCTGGTGGGCGCCGACCCGTCGGGTGACGCGGTGGCGATCGGCGTGCTGGGCGGATCGCACCGCACGCTCCTCGCGTTCCTGACGACGGGCTGCACCACCTGCCACGGGTTCTGGTCGGCGTTCGCCGAGGGCGTCGAGCTTCCGGCTCCCGACATCCGCCTCGTCGTCGTGACCCAGGGCGAGGAAGCCGAATCGCCGGCGCGGGTGGCCGAGCTCGCGCCGAGCGACATCGACGTGGTCATGTCGAGCGACGCCTGGGAGGACTACGGCGTGCCGGTCGCCCCGTACTTCGCGCTCGTCGAGCGCGACCAGGTCGTGGGCGAAGGCGCGGCGGCCACGTGGACCCAGGTCGTCGACCTGCTCGGGCGGTCGCTCGCGGACGCCGGAAGGTCGCTCTCGACCCCCGGGTCCGTCGCTGCGTCGCGGCGAGCGTTCCTGACGGGCCGGGACCGCGCCGATCGCATCGACGCCGAGCTCGCGGCCGCCGGCATCGTCCCCGGCGACCCCCGCCTGTACGGGCCGGTGGCGGAGCCCGACGATCCGCAGGGCTCCGACGACCCGGCGCGCTCCGAAGGAACGGGGCAGCGCTCGTGACGGTGGCTCGGGTGGCTGCGGCGCGCACGCTTCGGGCCCATGGACTGAAGGTGCTGGTGCCGGCCGGGTGGGACGGCTCGATCCGCCGCGCCGCCGGCGACGCCTCCGACACCGACCGGGACGACGTCGGCGCACTCGGCACGACCAACCCGGTCCTGCACGTGGCGAGCTTCCCGCTCCCTGCGGTGCGCGGCGACTACGGCGGCGGCGCGGTCGAGCGCATGCGGCCGAGCGACGTGCTGGTCGCGCTCGTCGAGTTCGATCCCGAGGCGGTGGCCACGCCGCTGTTCTCGGCCGCCGGCCTCCGACGACCGCTTCGCACGTCGGACTTCTCCCGCTCGACCATGCACCGACCGCTCGTCGGCGCGAGCGGGCACCAGCAGTTCTTCCACACAGGGGGGCGGGCGTTCGCCCTGTACGTGGCGCTCGGAGCGCATCGACTCCGCTCCCGTTCGGTTCCGCGCGTGGACCGGGTGCTGTCCACCCTGGTGATCGATCCTCGATGAACCCGCCGGTTGGCGGGACGGACGCTCCCGACGTGGTCCACACCGTGCTGGTGGTGTCGAAGTCGCACCTCGACGTCGGCTTCACCGGCCTGGCGGGCGAGGTCCGCGAGCGCTGGCTGCGCTCGCACCTGCCGACCGCCGTGGCGACGGCCAGAGAGCTGCGCGACGCAGGCGATGGGCCGACGCTGCGCTGGACGACCGGCTCGTGGATCCTCAACGAGGCGCTCGAGGAACCGGATCGGGAGTTGCGGCTGCTGGTGGAGCACGCGATCGAGGACGGCGACCTGGCATGGCACGCCATGCCCTTCACCACCCACACCGAGCTGGCCGACCGGTCGCTCCTGGCCCACGGCCTGTCTATCTCGTCGCGGCTGGACCAGTGGTTCGAGCGGCGGACCCGGGCCGCCAAGCTGACCGACGTGCCGGGCCACACCCGCTCGCTCGTGTCGCTGCTCGCTGACTCGGGCGTCGACCTGCTGCACATCGGGATCAACCCCGCAGCGGCGGCGCCCGACGTGCCGCCGCTGTTCCGCTGGAACGATCCGGCGGGCGGTGAGCCGCCGCCCGAGGTGACCGTCGTGCACCAGCCCGGCGGCTACGGCTCGCTGCAGCGACTGGGCGACACCGGCGTCGTCGTCGACGTGTGGATGACCGGCGACAACGACGGACCGCCGTCGGCAGAGGATGTGCGCAAGCGCTGGACGCAGCTGGTCGCGCAGTTCCCGCAGGCCCGCGTCGTCGCCGCCACCTTCGACGACGTGGCCGACGTGGTGCGCCCGGTGGCGAACGGACTCCCGGTCGTCACCTCCGAGATCGGCGACACGTGGATCCACGGCGTGGCGTCGGACCCCGCCAAGACCGCCGCGTTCCGGGAGACCTGTCGTCGTCGTCGCGGCTGGATCGACGGCGGCCGCGTCGCCGAGGACGACCCGGCGCTGTGGCGGGCGTCGACCGAGCTGCTGCTGGTGGCGGAGCACACCTGGGGCCTGGATCAGAAGGCCGCGTGGCCCGACACCGAGCACTGGTCCGAGGTGGAGCTGGCCTCCGTGCGACCCCGGCCATCCACGCGTCGCTTCGAGTGGAGCTGGAGCGAGCAGCGGACCTACCTCGACCGCTTCCGGGAGGTGCTCGAGCGCGCCGGCCGCCACGACCTCGCCGAGGACGCCCGGGCCGGGATGGCGCTGTGCGGCTCGGCGCCCGTCGACGTCGAGGGGCTCGACGCGCTCGGCCGTCCCGCTGACGGCGGACCGATCCCGGTGCGCCTCGGCCCGCTGGAGCTGTCGATCGACCCGCACGACGGAGCGCTCGTCGGCGTGGTTCTGAGCGACGCGCCCGGTGGACCGAGGGAGCTCGTCGGCGGGGGTCGATCCCTCGGCCGGCTCGGTCACCGCACGTTCGACGCGGCGGACTACGAGCGGTGGTTCTCGACCTACAACGGCGCAACCGAGGCGGAGGACCTGGACTGGGCCCGCTGGGACAACACGAAGCCGGGTCTGGAGCACACCGCCGCACGATCGGCCTGGTGCGCGCCGGACCTGGTGGGCGTGTGGGCGGGTCGGCGACCGGCATCGACCGCAGCAGTCGCCGCCGTCGACCCCTCGGCCGGACCGGACGCCGGCGAGATCGGCGCGGAGGTGCTGCTGCTGGAGCTGTCGTTCCCCGAGGAGGTCCGCTCGTTCAGCGCCGCGCCGCACTGGGTCGTGGTCGGCTACGAGCTCGTCGACGGCCGCCCCGACGAGCTGTCGTGCTGGTTGCAGTGGGTCGCCAAGCCGGCCGCACGGTGGCCGGAGTCGACCTGGTGGTCGTTCGCTCCCACGGTGTCGGATCCCGCTGGCTGGACGATGAGCAAGCTCGGCGAGGTCATCTCGCCGCTCGACGTGGTGGCCCGCGGGGCGCGCAACCTGCACGCGGTCGAGTCGCTGCAGCACCCCGACGGCCTGCGCCTCTCGCTGCCCGACGCGCCGCTCGTCGCGCCGGGGGCACCGGCGCTGCTGCGCTTCGACGACCGCCTCCCCGACCTGGCGGGCGGCTGGCACGTCTGCCTGTACGACAACGTGTGGGGCACGAACTTCCCGATGTGGTGTCCGGGTGACGCCCGCTTCCGAGTCACGCTGGCCTGGTGAGGCTCCGATGTCGGTAGCGTCTCGAGCGCCAGTCGTCCGCACCGCCGGGCTCGTTGCGGTCCGCCGGCTGGCCGCCGCTCCGCGGGCCGCGGTGCTGTTGGTGGTGGCGGTGCTGTTGGTCGGGGTGCCGCTCGTGGCAACCGCGTGCGGCGGGAGCGCCCGACCGAGCACCGATGGCGGCCTCGGCGAGCACAAGGTCACCGTCGCCGGTGACTCGATCTCGGTGGGACTCGGTGCTCAGCTGCGCGATGTCGTCGCCGCCGCGACCGGTGACGACGCGGTCGTCAAGGTCATCGGCATGCCGGGCACCGGTCTGGCCCGGCCCGACTCCTTCGACTGGCCGACCCGGATCCGAGAGCTCGCGGCGGACCACCCGCCGGACGTGCTGGTGTTCTCGGTCGGATCGAACGACGCCCAGGACCTGACCGACGTCGACGGCGACGTGGTGGTGACGATGTCCGACGACGACGAGTGGGACGCCGAGTACTCCCGCCGGCTGGCCGAGGTCTTCGACGCGTTCGCTCCCACCGACGGCGAGGACGCGGGCACCAAGGTCGTGTGGGTGGGCCACGTCCGCACGGTCAAGGACTCGGTCGCGGACACCAACCGGCGAGTCCATCGGCTGGCGACCGAGGTGGCGCAGGACCGTCCGTGGGTGGAGGTGCGCGACCTCGACGAGCTGCTCGGGCTGGGGGGAGCGACCGCCACGCGGTGTCTGCTCCCCGATGGGGTGCACCTTCGCACCGACTGCCTCACCGAGGCCGACGAGGCGCTCCTTCCGGACCTCGTTCCCCGCTGAGTCGAACTCCCCCAACCCGGGAACATCTGGCGACGGGCGGTCGTTGGGAGTCCCGATGACGAGCAACATCGAGTTCTTCTTCGACCCCGTGTGTCCGTTCGCCTGGCTGACCAGCCGCTGGGCCGTCGAGGTGTCCGAGCACTCCGACCTCGACGTGGAGTGGCGCTTCATCTCGCTGCTGTACGTCAACGAGGACCACGACATGCCCGAGCACTACCGCGCCGGACACCGCATCGGCCTGCGCCTCCTGCGCATCGCCGCTGCGGTGCGCGAGGACCACGGCAACGCCGGGGTGGCAGCCCTCTACACGGCCTTCGGCACCAAGATCCACACCGAGGGGATCAGCCGCGAGCTGTTCAGCGCAGATGGCGACGCCGACACGTCGTTCGTCGTGGAGGCGCTCGCCGTGGCCGGGATGGCGGCCTCGTACGCCGATGCCGCCGCCGACGACGCCCGGGACGGGTTGATCCGCAGCGAGACCGAGCTCGCGCTGTCACGCACCGGGCCAGGTGTCGGCACGCCGATCATCACCTACGACCTGGAGCGACCGGCGACCTCGACCTTCTTCGGTCCGGTGATCAACCGGATCCCTCGCGGCGAGGAGGCGCTCGAGCTGTGGGACGCGCTCGTGACCCTGGCACGCATCCCTGGCGTCTCGGAGCTCAAGCGCTCCCTTCGCGGCGACCTCGACTTCAGCTGATCGCGTCTGATCGGCCAGCTCAGGCGCCGATCAGACCTGTCGATCGTCGGTGCTGCTCGCGGCGCCGTCTGCTCCGGGGGCGACGTCGTCGCGCCGGGACCCCTGGATCTTCGTGGCCAGGTCGTCGAGCGACGCTCCGAGCGCCTCGATCAGCCCGCCGGCGGCCGACGTGGCCGCGTGGTGGACCTCGGGATCGTTCACGGTGCGGGTGATCGCATCCGCCAACCCGTCGAGCGACGAGTTCACCCGGTCGAGCGCCGAGCGGACCTCCTCCGACGCCTCGTCGCGGGCCTTCCCCGCTGCCGACTGCGCCTGGTCCGCGCTCGCGCTCCACCTTCCCTGCAGCGTGCGTCCGAGCGAACCGAACCGCTCGCCGACCTCGTTCCAGTCCGTCGCCATGTGACCTCCGCAGTCCTCGACGGCGAACCTACCCCTGGGGGCGCGCTGCCGCCGGTCGACCCGACCTCCACACCTTCCGTGTCGGAATCGCTCACATCACGGCTCGCCGCGCCGATGGGGCCGAGTGAGTCGACGAGGCAACAGGGGCCGTCCCGCGGCTCGGCCCGCGCACCGGATCCGACGAGCGCGTGCCGGGAGCGCCGGACAGTCCGGCGTCACGTTGATCGAGGTCCTCGTGGGCATCGTCGTGATGGCGCCGCTGACGCTGGCCTCCGTGAGCGGCCTGCTGCTCCAGATGAAGGTCTCGACCGGGACGCAGGACGCGCAGCGCCTCGAGGTGTCGTTGACCGAAGCCGGCGAGGACCTCATGGCGGTCCCGTACGTGTCCTGCGGCGATCCGGGGCAGTACCAGGAGCTGCTCGACGGGTGGAGCGCCGCGCTCGACCCGAAGCTGGTGTCGACGTCGCAGGCGCCCGCCGCGAAGGTCGTCGCCGTCGAGTACTGGAACAGCGCCAAGGGCGTCTTCCTGCCCGAGTGCGTGGGCGACGACGGAGCGCAGCGCGTGACGATGGTGACCGTGGCCGCCGACCGCAGCGCTCGCGGCACGGTCGTCAAGCGCAACCCGGCGACGCGTGCCGCGGGGACCGGATGAGCAGCGCGGTGCGCCGTTGGTCGCGACGTCGGTTGGCGCGCCGCGGCCAGTCGGGCATGACCCTCCTGGAGACGCTGCTCGCGCTGATGATGAGCGCGCTGATGGTGCTGCCGGTGTTCGGTTGGACGTCGCTGGCCATGCGTGAGCAGCGTGACGTGTCGCAGCGGAACCTGTCGGGAGCATCGCTCGGCGTGCTGCGCACGGTGTTCACCCGCGACGTCGTCAACTCGGACCGGGCATGGGTCGACGGCGAGCACCTCGAGGACTGCGTGCTGAGCACCAAGGGCGCCCGTCCCCTCGTCGCCCTCGTGTCCGGCAACCGCCACACCGTGTACGCCACGACGCCTGATCACGGCGAGGGCGACTCGCAGCTCGTGAGAGCGCAGTGCGCCTCGTCCGGTGGGCCGGCAGCGGTCGAGCGGGAGCTGGTGGGCGACGTCATCGATGCCGGGACCGATGCCACCTGTGCGACGGTGTCGCAGCTCGCGGAGCTCGAGGCGGCGCGGTCGCCGAAGTTCGAGAAGGACGCAGGGTTCGAGGCCCGGTTGGCCGACCAGGAGTGCTCGCGCGTCACGCTGCGCGTGACGACCGGCCAGCTGGATCAGATCGCATTGACCGCCACGCGCCGATCGTCGCCGAGCAGTACCGTCGACGCCGACGCCCCGATCGCCGTGGTCGCGGCGGACCCCACGACGGGTCTCGTTCCGTTGAAGGTCGCCTTCGACGGGTCGTCGTCGGTGGACCCGCGGGGCGAGGAGATCTCCTACAAGTGGGACTTCGGCGACGGGACCGGCGGCGAGGGTCCGTCGGTCGGCCACGGGTACTCGAAGATCGGGACCTACACCGCGACGCTGACGGTGACGACGACGAAGACGGGCCGCAGCGCGACGGCCGCGGTGCTGATCACCGTCGGGAGCAACGCCCCGGTCGCGGCGATCGCCGCACCTGCGAGCGGCACCACGGTGCACAGGGGTCAGAAGGTGTCGTTCTCCTCGAAGGGCTCCGGCGATCCGGCCGACGAGCCGTACGGCGCCAAGCCGGTGTCGTACCTGTGGGACTTCGGTGACGGGACCGGCTCCGCCGAGGCCAACCCCACCAAGGTGTACTCGGCGCTCAGCGCGGCGTCCGGCTACGACGTGAAGTTGACCGTCACCGACGACACCGGACTGACCGCCTCGACGTCGATCAAGGTGGTCGTGGCCAACCGCATCCCGACGGTGGCCGTCACGGCCAACCCGTCGAGCGGCACCGCACCGCTGTCGGTGACGTTCACCGGAACCGTCGTCGACGAGCCCGACATGGCGAGCCCTCCCAAGCTGAAGTACGCGTGGGACTTCGGCAACGGCACCACGTCGAGCGCGGCGGCGCCGGGAGCGGTGACCTACTCGACCGCCGGCACCTACACCGCCAAGCTCACCGTCACCGACGACCAGGGCGAGTCGGCCTCCGGCTCCCAGACGGTCACCGTGACGGAGAAGCCGCTGGCCGCGCCGGTCAACCTCCGCAAGACCAAGAGCGGATCCGAGAAGGGCCTGCGGTACATCGACATGGCATGGGACCGACGTGACGGCGCCACCCGCTACGAGGTCGAGCTGGACTGCGTGTCCTGCAGCGAGGTCGCCACGAACCAGGCGTCGGGGACCACGCTGCGGATCAGCGGGCTGTCGAAGGGCGCCAAGCAGTACGACGCTCGGGTCCGGGCGCAGAGCCCCTCGGGCACGTGGGGACCGTGGTCCGAGCCGCTGAGGGTGAAGTCGTGAGCCGGCTCCATCCGCACCAGCGTCCCGGCGACGGCCGGTCCGACGAGCGCGCCGCGGGGCGGTTCGTCGCGAGGTTGCGCCGACGGATCGCCCGAGGTCGCGGCGAGCAGGGCGCCGTCGTGATGGCCGGCATCGCCATGTGGATGCTGGTCGGCGGCGTCGCGATGACGACGTTGATGTCGATGAGCCTGTCTGTCGCGCAGCAGGCCAGCATGCAGGCCAAGGCGTCGGAGGCGGCCCGTGAGATCGACGGGGCGCTGCAGGTCGGGGTCGTCCAGATCCAGATCGACGACAGCGGCACCAAGGGCGTCCCGATCGGCAAGGCCGAGGGCGGCTGCGCCTCCGGCCTCGGCCCCGGCGGCGCGGTGCTCGCCGTCGACGGCGACGGCGACGCTCCCGTCGTCGTCACCTCGAACTGCTTCGGCTCGACGGATCCGAGGCAGGTGCACCGCGTGGTGCTCACCGCGGCGGTGAAGGGCGCGTCGGTGACGGGCTCCGCAGCGCTGCAGGTCGTGGCCGCGCCCGGCGGCGGCAACGACGTCGTGGTCGACAGCTGGACCGTCGGCGACCCGACGCTCGTCACGACCACCACGAGCACCTCCACGACGTCCACGACCACCTCCCCCTCGACGACGGTTCCGGTGACGACGGTCCCGACGACCACCACGACGGTCCCGACCACGACCACCTCTACGACGACCTCGACGACCACCACGGTCAAGCCGACGACGACCACCACGACGACGGCGGACGGGGTCACGTGGGTGGTCAAGGTGCAGTCGGACTGGGGCATCGGGTACTGCGCGGACGTGACGGTGTCGAACCCCACGCCCAAGCCGATCGACTGGAAGATCAGCTTCCCGATCGAGGGCCGGCCGTACACGGTGTGGAACGCCGTCTGGTCCCAGAGCGGCACCACGATGACGGCATCGGGCGCCGACTGGAACAGGACCGTGCAGCCCGGCGGCACCCAGCCCTGGGGATTCTGCGCCAACCGCTGAGTCCGAAGTCGAACGTTCGCTCGTCACCGCCGTCTCGAAGCGGCCCGACGTCGAGATCGTCGACCGGCCACCGCCGGGCACGATCTCAAGGCCGCCGACACCCCGACACGACAGTCAGAGCACTGGCGGGTCGTGCCGCGGAAGAAGGTGCTTGCGAGCGTACCGAGAAGAGACAGTCCGGCGGAGAGCCGTCGTCGGGCCGTACAGTCGTCGCTGCGGTTCGGAGTTGCCGAATCGACGGGGGGAGATCCGATGAAGATTCGACCGATCATCGCCGCCGCGTTCGGCGTGGCACTGCTCGCGGGCCTGACGGCGTGCGCACCCGAGCCGCCTGGGCCGGAGCCCGACCCGTGGGCGGATGCCGTCGGGCAGTGCTGGGGTCCGATCAGGCAGATGGTCCCCGACCTGAAGTACCTGGGCCCGAAGAACACGCTCGGCAATGGGCTGGTGTTCTACGGCACCATGAACGGAACCTGTGGTTACGACGGCGGCGTCAGCGTCGCGATCGTGCAGGCCGCCGACTTCGGTGCGGCCACGACGCTCTGCAACTCGTTGGGAGCATACGAAGCGGGACGCGCATCCCTGACCTGGGGCTGGAGCGGGGCGTCGATGCCCGCGGACGGCTGGGTCTGCTGAGCGGACCCGCGGCCCACACCACCGGCCCGATCCTGGGCCGGCGGTGTGGCGCACCCGCATTGTCGTGTGTGCTCGTCGATCCACCGCGGCGTCGTCGTACCCGTCGATGTGGGTCATCGATCGAGTTCGAGGGTGGCGAGGACGTAGGAGTGGTCGCTGCCAGCCGATACGGCGTCCTCGTAGTTGTGCTCGACGTGGTGCACGTTCAGTCTGGTCGAGGCCATGATCGCGTCGAAGCGGTCGGCGACCTTGCGGATGGTGCCCCGGACGAAGGTGACTGCGAGCGGTCCAGCAGGTCGCCGTCGTTGCACGGCTTCGAGCCGGTCCAGGAGCGCGAGCTTGGTGGCATCGCGGTTGGCGGTCCACACGCACCAGTTCCACGACAACATCCCGAACGGGCGCTGCTCATCGACCGACCCGATCGCGGGCGGCGGCGAACACGGCGGCGACGCCGGGCTTCATCGCGTATGAGGTGGGGCGTTCCTTCCAGCAGTAGAAGGGGTAGCGGCGGCCGCTCGCGGTGGTGGCCTTCGCGAGTCCCTTGATCGATCCGGCGATCGCGTAGTCGCTGTCGAAGACGTCCGGTGCGAGCCGGCGGATCTGAACCGGGTGTCCCTTCGTCGGTTGGGACACACCCAGCAAGAAGGGTTGCTTCGTTGCCGATGCATGCCATCGCCACACGCACCGTATAGCGGTGACGAGGTGCGCATCAGGCTCGACGACCTGACTGTGAAGACCGGCCAACTCGGGCCTGCCAGGCAACGCCTGTTGCTTGCGTGGGCGGCTATCCACAAGGACGAACTCATGCGAATCTGGGACCTGGCCCGACAGGGACTGCCGCATGAGGCGATCGCCCCGACCATCGAGGAGGAAGCCTGATGGCGCACGACATAGTGAACATCACCACCGTCGAAGTCCTCGGCGGGCATCGCGTCGCTATGACTTTCGATGACGGCGCGCGCCGCGAGCGTGACCTGTCGCCACTGCTGACGGGTCCGGTGTTCGACGAGATCCGATCGAACCCGGACCGATTCGCCGAGGTGGGCATCGACCCCGAGCTGGGGGTTCTCTGCTGGCCGAGTGGCGTCGACGTCGACGCTGAACTGCTCCGCTACGACGACCTCTGGGATGAGGCAGTCAGGCTCACCTACAGCGCCTGACCCGCTCCGACGCACGGACGCAGTCGTCGCTACGACCAGCCTCGTTCACGCTTCGGTCCGATCACTCGGCGACATCGGCCGGCACCGCGACCCGGGGGCCAGCAAACCAGCAGCGCTGTGGGAGAATCAGCCACCGGAGTTCGAGTTGGTCGAGCAGGTGGGCGTCGTCGGGTCCGAGGATGTCGACGAGGGTGGACTCGTCGGTGATGAGCAGGTAGTTGGTGCCGTCGGTCGCAGACAGGACCGTGCCGCATCCGAACCAGGCAAGGACGTTGACGTCGTCGTACCCGGCGATGTGGGTCATCGATCGAGTTGGAGGGTGGCGAGGACGTAGGAGTGGTCGCTGCCGGCTGAGACTGCGTCCTCATAGCTGTGTTCGACGTGGTGCACTCGCAGTCTGGTCGAGGCCATGATCGCGTCGAAGCGGTCGGCGCCCTTGCGGGTGGTGCCGCGGACGAATGTGACGGCGAGCGGCCCGACGGGACGTCGTCGTTGCACGGCTTCGAGACGGGCTGGGTTTCGGGTGAGCCAGTCGCGGTAGACGTCTCGGAGGCCGTGTCGACTTGGTCCGTCGTGGAAGAACCGTCCGATCTCCTGTTGCGGGTCGGGTCGCGTGGTCGGTGTGCCGTAGAGGTCGTCGACCCCGCCGTCGATCCAGGAGTTGCCGTCGAGTCCGATGACGATCGGTTCGGTTTGGTCGTGGAGCCAGGTCTCGAGCGCTCGGTAGGTGCGCACCTTGCGTTCGACCCGACGGTGGCGGTCGTCGCCTCTGCCGGCGGCGTGCGGCGGGTGTGCGGAGACGGCGAGGACCTCGGTCCCATCGGCCATCCGGACGCGTGCCCACAGCACCGACTCGGGCAAGGGTTCCGACCCGGGCAGTCGTCCAGGCGTGGTGTGGTCGAGGGGCACAAGGCCGGATCCGATGATGTGGGCCCCGTTGCGTGTGATGATCGAGCAGCCGTAGGACGGATCGACTCCGTGCTCGGTGGCCGCGAGGTCGCATCCGCTGGCGATGTCGACCTCACCGAGGTGCTCGGCGATGCGTCGGATCGACTCGGGTGCGGTCTCCTGCAGCGCCGCGATCGACCAGTCGAGCCGGTCCAGGAGAGCGAGCTTGTGGCGGTCGCGGTTGGCGGTCCACACGCACCAGTTCCACGACAACATCCCGAACGGTGCGCTGCTCATCGACCGACCCGATCGCGGGCGGCGGCGAACACGGCGGCGACCCCTGGCTTCATCGCGTATGACGTCGGCCGAGCCTTCCACCAGTAGAAGGGGTAGCGGCGGCCGCTCGCGGTGGTGGCCTTCGTGAGTCCCTTGATCGATCCGGCGATCGCGTAGTCGCTGTCGAAGACGTCCGGTGCGAGCCGGCGGATCTGCACCGTCGACAGTCGTCGACCGGGCTGGTCGATGAGCAGGTCGAGGAAGACCTTGGCCTTCCCGCGGACCTGCGCGTAGAAGGCCTCGGCCAGCTCACCGTCGTCGCTGTCCCACTCGGGCTCGGCGTAGTGGCCACCCCCACCACTGTGCGAGGCCCAGATCCGGTGATCGTCACCGAACCGATCGCGATCGCGTCCGTCGGTGCTGGTCGCCGAGAAGCCGGCGGCGCCGAGCTGCTCGGCGATCGACTGCGCAGTGGTGTCGTCGACGGTGACCGCTATGTCGGACGTCAGGTTCAGGGTGACGGGCATGGGTGCCTCGAAGAAAAGCGTTGCATTCGATGTCAGTACGCGTGACGATGACACGCATCGACAACGAAAGCAACCCTTCTTGATGATCGACCTGCTCAACGTCGGCGGGTGGGCCGACACGGTCGTCGTCGAACACCGGCACGGGACCGCCTACCTCGACCAGTACGCCGGGATGCTCCGCCGGTGGGGACACGTGACTACCGGGTGTGTCCCTGTTCGGGTGCGACCTGAGGCTTGGGTTCCGGTGTCATCGTGCGCACCTATGGTCGAAGCCTCAGAGTCGAAGGGAGCAACAGGTGTCGATAGTTCTGCGACCTGGCGACCAGGTCGACCCACGCGACGACATCGTTCTTCGGGCTGGGGGCGGGAATGTCGACAGCCTCACATCGAAGGCCATCGAGAATGCTCCGCAGTACCGGGCGCTCGTTGAGGCGGGCGCTATCCGCAGCGCCTACAGCATCTCGGTGAACATTCCACGCGCCGGCGTCGCTGACGTCGACGACATCCTCGGGTCGCCCGGCTACGTGGTCTACAGGCCCTACCTACGAGCCGAAGCAGCGCAGCTCCTCGCGCTGGACTACATCGACATCGTCGCGACAACCGTGACAGAGGAAGGCGCGGCGCCCAGCTCTGTCGATCTCAGCCACTTCGACATTGTCGTCGTGGCCGCTGACGAGACCGAGTTGCGAGACCGCATCGAAGAGATCCGGGCCCGCTTCACGAAGCAACCCAACCCGAAGCGCCCAGGTACACTTGAACCTCGAGGTGACTCTGATGCCTGACACGACGATCCAGGTGGACTTCACCAGATTGACGAGTGCCGGATATGGCACGATCTACGGCCCCAAGACCGAAGGTCTCCACGTAGGGCAGCTCATCGCTATCACCGATGACGAGGCTGACACGATCGAGGCCGAAGTGCTCGAGGTCTGCGGCGACGCAGTCAAGATCCGGGCACACTGGGGCAAGGTGCTCCATACCGCCTGAACGGGTTCCAACGCTCTGACCGAACCGCCTTCCTCCGCAGGGGGAGGGCGGTTCTGCGTTCCAACGACAAGTCCGCCACGGTCCTCTGAGCGCGAGCCTCAGGCATGCGGCCTGAAGCCCGCTTGACGCTGACGCGGTCGTGGGCTCGTTGCTCTTCGCCAAACGGCGTGCCTGGCCAATGCGTCCGTGAGCGACTTCGACCCCGTCACGCAGACGGATCGGGCGGAACACCCAACGCCCGTCAACGTCGAGCTGGGGTTCATCCCAACCAACCCGCCGCACCTCGGCTTGCACGAAGGGCCGCCGCGGTGGGCTGCGCATTTCGGACTCCAGTAGCCGGGCAACTACATAGGCAGATTCCGGGAGCGGCCGGTCCGGCTGGCCGGCGGACCGCTTCGATGCTCAGCGGCGATGGACTCCTCGAGCCGAGCAACCTCGGCGCGTTGGCCCGCCACGCGTGCCGACACGACTGCGAGCGTCCGCTCTAGAGCGAGAAGCTCGCCCTTGGGCCGGTCGAGGTCGTCGATGAGGTCATGCATCGACTCGCCGCAAACAAGCGAAGAGACGAACAGCTTCTTTGCTTCAAGTGTTGTGTTGCATCCAACGCGCGACGCGACCGGGGACCAGCAAGCCAGCGAGGCTGTGGGAGAATCAGTCCCCAGAGTTCCGCGGAGCCTTCCGCGGAACCCCCGGGCCTCTAGCTCAGCTGGCAGAGCAGCGGACTTTTAATCCGACGCGCGTGGGTTCGAGCCCCACGGGGCCCACGACCTCTCGGTCCGATCGTTGGTCAGAACGGTGTTCGGGGCCGATTGGTGGATCCAGGATCAGTCGAACCCGGAGAGCATCGTGAGCTGCACGGTCGCTTCCGGTGGGACGTGGCCGACGTAGAGCCCCGTGGTGCCGGACGTCGGCACCGACTCGGGCAGCTTCGTGCGCCGCGTCGTTCGCATGTCGTCCCACGACGGTTGGGGCTGGTCGCTCGGCCACATCATGTAGGTGAGGTCGTCGCCCGCGGTCCTCGCACACATCGACCACGGGTTCGGAGCGAAGCCGTCGCCGTCCTTGACCGACGTCGCGACGTAGGAGTCGATCGTCTGCGGCGCAGTGGGCGTGGCGGTGTCCCACAACAGGACGTTCACGGAGCTCTCGGCGTGGGCCCACACGTTCTTCATGACGGTGATGGCCCGGGTGCGGTCGTCCGCGTCGGTGTCGACGCGCAGAGCGATCCCCTCCTGGGCGGGCCAGCCCTCGTCGGAGAAGGAGATGCACGCCTCGGTGTCCCGTCGGCTCGTCGCATCGTCGGCCAGGAGGATCATCCTGCTGTTGGTGGCCGCGTTCCGGTCCGCCGCGGTCACCGCCATCGTGTCGTCCTCGAGGTGGGCGCGGAACGAGTCGACCCCGTCCCGGGACAGCTGGACGGCGCTCCAGCCACGGGGCGCCATCACGAGGTCGGGGTCGAGGCTGCACCCGACGATGAGCGCCAGCGCCAGCATCGGTGCGACGACGGCGATCGATCTGCGATGCACCCTCAGTCTCCCGGCGAGCCGGCCCGGTAGTCCCCGAAGGGCTCGTCGCGGCGCTGCAGCGCGTCGGTGAGGTTGCCGCCGCCCTGCGGGCCGCCCTGGATGAACTCCTGGAAGCTCGGTTGGTGGATGGCGAGCGCGCACAGCTCGGTGCCGGCGCGGATCGCGGTGCGCAGACCCATCACCTCCATCGCACGATGCACGGTCCGCTTGTTGAGCTGCGCGATGTCGGGCGGCACCATGGCGATGCGCTCGGCGATGGCGAGCACCTCGTCGTCCAGTCGGTCTTCTGCGAAGGACCGGTTGGCCCACCCCAGCGCGACGGCGTCGAGGCCGGAGATCCAGTCGCCGGTCAGCACCATCTCCATGGCCGCCCGCGGTCCCAGGAACCAGGCGTGGAACTGCATGTCGGGAACGCCGAAGCGCACCGCCGGGTACCCGATGCGGGCGTCGTCGGCGACGTAGACCAGGTCGCAGCCGGTCGCCAGCTCGCTGCCACCGGCCAGGCACCACCCGTGGACCTGGGCGATCACCGGCTTCGCCAGGTCCCAGATCCCCATCCACGCGTCGGTCACGTGCCTGGGCCAGTACCCCTCACCCTCGGCGGTGAAGTAAGGCGGCTCCTGGCCCTCGTTGCCGTCGCCCAGCTCGTAGCCGGCGCTGAAGCAGCTGCCCGCACCGCGCACGATCGACACCCGCACCTCGGGATCGCGGTCGGCTTCCTGCAGCGCGTCCAGCACGCCACCGCGCACCGCGTGGTTGAGGGCGTTGCGCTTGTCGGGACGGTTCAGCGTGATGCGACGGACGCCGGGACTCGGCGTGTCGACCAGCACGGGATCGTTCATGTGGGGTGCTCCATCGGGTTCGGTCCACGTCGGTCGCCCAACGCGACCACCGACTGAGGTCGCCACGCTACGTCGAGGGCTGCGTCGTGGCCCCGGTCGCGGTCCGCTGGCGGGGCTCCCGGTCGGGGCTCGCTGTCGAGGTTCCCGGTCGGGGTTCCCGGTCAAGGAATCGGCCGCAGGTGCCGACACCCGTGCCGATGCATCGTCGCGCCGCCGTCCCGACCGCCCTCTGCCTTCTCGCCCTCTGCGCGCTCGCGGCCGCGTGCGCGCCGCCACCGCCGGCACCTTCCAGGGTCCCCGTCGAGCGTTCGATCGTGATGCCCGTCGCCGGCCGGGTCAGCTACGCCGACACCTTCGGTGCCGCACGTTCCGGCGGCCGGTCGCATGAGGGTCAGGACCTGATGGCTGCCAAGCACACGCCGCTCGTCGCGACGGTCGACGGCACGGTCACGTCGCTCACGTGGTCCAACAGCGGCCTGTCGGGGAACTCGCTGACGATCACCGACTCGGATGGTTGGCGCTACGTCTACATCCACCTCAACAACGACACACCCGGCACGGACGACGGTGCGAACGTCTACGAGAAGGCGTTCGCCGATGGGATGGCGAAGGGCCAGAAGGTCCTGGCGGGCGAGGTCGTCGGCTACGTGGGCGACTCCGGCAACGCCGAGTCCACGAGCCCGCACCTGCACTTCGAGCTCCGGCGTCCAGACGGCACCGCTGTCAACGCCTACGGGTCGCTCCGGGCGGCGCGGAGCTACGTCCGCACCGATGCCCAGCGTCGCGCCGATGCCCCCTTCGGCGTCCTCGAGTGGGTGAGCGGCACCGGCACCGGCACAGTGACCGTGACGGGTTGGGCGATCGACGCCCACGTGAACACTCCCGTCAAGGTCAGCGTGTACGTGGCCGGGAACCCGGTGGCCACCGCCATCGCCGCTGTCGATCGCCCCGATGTCGACGCCGTCCACGGCCGAGGCTCCGTCCACGGGTTCAACGTGACCGGCGTCGCTGCGCCGCCCGGCGCGACGGTGTGCGTGGTCGCGCACAGCATCGGCGGCGGCGGGTCGAGCCGCCTCGGCTGCCTGCCCGTCGGGTGATCTTGGGGGATTTCGACGTGTGAGCCGACCGATTCCCCCAAGTTCGGGCTCGGTTTGTCGGCTACCGCCGATCTTGGGGGATTCCGACGTGTGAGCCGACCGATTCCCCCAAGTTCGGGCTCGGAACCGGGCGAGGGGCGACGGTAGCGTCCGGCGCCGTGACCGCCGACCGGCTCGACCCCCGCACTCCCGTCCTCATCGGTGTCGGCGAGGCGCATCGCCCGGCCGACGGAGCTGCCGGGATCGAGCCGTTGGAGCTGATGGTCGAGGCGGCCGTCGCGGCGTTCGACGACGCCGGCGTTGCTTCGCTGCGTTCGGAGGTCGGCATGATCGCCGTGCCGGAGGGCACCTGGTCCTATCCCGACGTGGCCCGCCTGATCGCGGACCGCCTGGGTGCGACCGGCGCGCGGACCGTGCGGGCCGACGTCGGCGTGCCCCAGACCGAGCCGCTCGCGGTGGCCTTCGAACGGATCCGTCGCGGCGAGCTCGACACAGCGCTGATCGTGGGCGGTGAAGCGATGGCCAGCGCCACCGTGGCCCGCCGGGCCGGTGCCGAGGTGGCCGAGACGTCCCAGGGTGACGCCGTGGCCGACGAGCGGTGGTCGGCCGAGGGCGAGATCATCGCCGACGCCGAGGTCCGGGCCGGCATGTGGTCGCCGGTCGAGCAGTACGCGTGCATCGAGAACGCGCTCGGGCACGCGGAGGGCCAGACCTTCGACGAGCAGCTCGACGACATCGCCGAGCTGTGGGCCGGGTTCAACGCCGTCGCCACCACGAACCCGCGCGCCGCGTTCGCTCGGCCGAGGTCGGCTGCTGAGCTGCGGGTGGCCGGGCCCGACAACCGTCCGATCGCGTCGCCGTACGCCAAGTGGCACGTCAGCCAGTGGGCGGTCGATCAGGCCGCGGCGCTGCTCGTGTGCTCCGTCGACGCTGCTCGCCGTGCGGGGGTGCCGCTGGACCGATGGGTGTTCCCGCACGCGTGCGTCGGGTCGAGCCACATGGTGTCGCTGTCGCGACGGTCCGCGCTCCACCGATGGCCGGCGATGCGCGTGGTCGGCGACGCGGTCGCGGCCCACATCGGTCGGCCGCTGAGCGAGGTCGAGGTGCAGGAGGTCTACAGCTGCTTCCCGGTCGCGGTGCGGGTCCAGCAACGGGAGCTGGGTCTCGACCTCGACGCCGTGCCGACGGTGACCGGCGGCATGGCCTTCGCCGGTGGACCCCTCAACAACTTCACCTACCAGGCGACCGTCGACGTGGTCGGCCGGCTGCGGGAGTCGCCGTCCGCGCTCGGGATGGTCACCGCCGTGTCGGGCCTGCTCACCAAGCCTGGGATCACCGTCTGGGGGGCGACCCCGCCGGGCGAGGTGCTGGTCGCCGACGTGGGGGAGGAGGCGGCGTCGGTGACCGGTGTGCTCGACGTCACCGACACGGGGACCGGTCCGGCGATCGTCGTCACCGCGACCGCCACCTACGTCGACGGCGTGCCCTCGCGTGCCTTCGTGATCGCGGACCTCTCCGACGGTCGTCGGTGGGTCGGCACCTGCGACGACGACTCGTTCGCCGCGGTCGTCGCCCGACGCGAGGCGATCGGCGCGACGGTGCACGTCGATGGCGGCGGGTGCCGACCCTGAACCGTCGCCGCCGGGGTCACCACCGAAGCGACAGCGGGGACCGGGCTACATGCGTGGAGTCTCGTCCAGTCCGTCGTTGACGCCGCGGTACATGCCGTAGATGTCCTTGCACCGCTGGCACACCGGCAGCTGCTTGGGGTCTCGGGACGGGACCCAGACGTGTCCGCACAGCGCCTCGAGCGGAGTCCCCTCGACCCGGGCCGCCAGCACCTTGGCCGCCGCGTCCTCGCCCGGCTTCGTCCGCACGATGTGTGCGACCGGACCGTCGTCGGTCTCCTGGTCCTCGTCGGTGCGGGTGATCGTGGACGTGGCGGGTCCGGTGGTCATCGGCGCGGTCGTCGTCGCAGTCACTCGTGGCGCTCCCGGTGCGTTCGCTGCTCGCGGCCGACGGCAGCCGGTCGCAGCTCAAGGGTACGTCCGTCCGATGCGTCGATCTCCGCCGCCACGACCACCCCGCTGCGTCGCAAGGCGTCGCGGACGAGGACGTCGATCGTCGAGCGGTCCGCGCCGGCGCCGTCGATGGTGGCCTCGAACGGCACCTCCAGCGTGGCGCTCCCTTCGGCTGTCGCCGCGGCGGCAGCGGCGGGTACGGCGGCGATCACGTCCTCCAGGCGCGGAACTCGGGGCTCGTCGCGCTCGACGACGGTGTCGGTGTCGCGTCCGAGCACACGTCGACGCAGCAGGATCCAAAGGGGCGTCAGGACGATCAGGGCGATCAGGAACGAGCGCGCCAGCACGCCGACCTGGATCTCGGCGAGCAGGACCGACGACGCCGCCGAATCGACCGACGCCGCGTAGGTCGACATCGCATGCATGGACGCTGGTTCGAGGGCTGCCACCGGAGGCAGCAGCGTACCGGCGTGGCGTGGCACTACGATCGCCGGCCGTGGAGCCCGACGACATGTCTGTGATCGACCTCTCTGCGAGCTCCGGTCCGGTCCCGGCGGAGCCGGGCGAGCAGGCGGTCCCTGCGGAGCCGACCGAGCAGGCGGCGCTGGCTGAGCCGGGCGAGCAGGCGGTCCCCGCGGAGCCGGCCGAGCAGGCGGCGCTGGCCGCCATCGAGGCCGACCTGGCGGCGGTCGAAGAGGCGATGAGCGGGCTCGACCGCATCGACTCGTCCGAGATCGGCGGAGTCGCAGCCGCGGCGCAGGTGGCGGCGATCGTCGCCTCCGAGCGCTTCGACGTCACGCCCTGAGGCCGCCGGCGAGCGACCGGTGGGATCTGGTCGGGGGTTCGGTCAGATCTGGTCGGGGATCGTCTCGGTGACCAGAAGGTGCACGCGGTCGCCGAGCCGCCATCCGTCGGCCGTGTGCTCGAGCCACCGGCCGCCAAGGTTGGCGAGCCGCTCCCACGGTGCTCCGAACGCGCGCTCGATCGCGAAGATCACACCCGCGTGCGCGACGCAGACCACGGTGCCGTACCGATGCTGCGTGGCGATCGCGTCCATGGCGCCGAGCACCCGGGCCTCGACGTCGTCGTCGGGCTCCCAGCCGGGCGGACGGCGGCCGCTGTCGAGGTAGCCGGGGTACGCCTCCTCGATGTCGTCGCGGGTCAGTCCCTGCCACTCGCCTGCGTTGCGCTCCATGAGCCCGTCCAGCGTCACGACCGGCCCGACGCCGAGCTCCTCGCTGAGGATGGCGGCGGTCGTCGCCGCCCGGTCGAGGGGCGAGGCGAACAACGCGTCGATCGCGCCGACGGCTCGGGCGGCGGATCGCGCCTGCTGGCGGCCGAGCTCGGTGAGCGGCGGGTTCTCCTGGCCCTGCCAGCGGCCGTCCGCGTTCCATTCGGACTGGCCGTGGCGGATCACGAGCAGCTGCGTCATGGGGCCG